>Ga0209373_10000289_pt1 | contig 97871 bp, 60 predicted proteins | sample Higcelweek5metaG_FD_187173 | JGI IMG/M metagenome (GOLD analysis project Ga0209373, IMG submission 187173) | Freshwater pond sediment microbial communities from the University of Edinburgh, under environmental carbon perturbations - High... | ecosystem: Environmental > Aquatic > Freshwater >...
TGCTCCCACTCCAAATCTGTATATGTTTTTGCATAATATGCTTTTTTCTTATACAGATATTATATCATAAAAATGCTAAAATGTCCAGTGTTTATGCCACTTTTTGAACTTTTTAAGGAAAGCCTAATTAATCCTTTTATATTAATTTATTTTAATTAAAGCTATTTCCCCGCCATTTAAAGTAATGTGCAAACTGTTTTTTCTAATTTCATATTTGCAGCCGCCAAAATCAACAATCTGAGGAATTCTGTCTTTAAATATTATCTCAAAGGAGCTTGCGGCATTTTGGTCTATTATTTCACCGTTCAAAACTGTACGCTCAACGCCATTATTATTAAAAATAGCTAAATATAAACTTTCGTCGCCTTCAAAGCAAATCCAATGAATTTGATCGCCTCTTATTTCAAAAGGAAATCTTTCAAACTGCTTATGCTTGATTATATTAAGTAATAAATCTAAATTTTCTTCTTTAATAACTTTTTCTTTTATAAAGTCAAATCTTATATTATTGCTGAAATCAACAATGTAATCATATTTACCATAAACTTCATCTGATAAATCGTCATATATAATATCAAAAACATCGCCAAAATCGTTGTTGCATATTATTTCATTTTCATTTAGAGGCTCTAGTACAAAATCACGATTTGTAGCGTTTTTTTCCGTATAAATACCAAATAGTATTTTCAGAAAATTAATTATACTAAGATAAGCTGAAGTGCTTTCATTTAATTCCCTAAAAAGATATCCCCCTCTATTATCGCATACATCAAGAGTTAACGCTTTTATGTAAGACGGGATGACTATCGCAAACGGTATTACAGCTTTAATTTTTTTAAATTTACGTGAAAAATCTAAAAATTCTTTTTTAACCATTCCATATGGTGTTAATTCATAATCCTTCCAATCATAGAATGTATTACTTATTCCCCATTCTTCACTTAGGTAGTCAGCTCCTGAAAACAAAGCATAATAAAAAACTCTGCGTTGCAAGCTTCGGGAGCTTCCGCCTTTATCACCATATTTAACAAAATCAAAAGGTGTAATATCTAACTGTTGCGTTTCTTCACTCCTCCATTCACACGGTCCGTCTTGCCTGTAAAAGACTGTTGAAAACGGTTTGCCGCCCCATGGTTCATAATAAACGCCCCACTTATTTCCAAGAGCATTTGACATACCACGTAAAAAGGCGACTTGAAAACGCGCAAATGGTGTTTGAGCTCCTACTTCCGCCATTGACGAACAAACATTTTTTTCTTTTTCAATACCAAGCGGTAAAACACTCGCATTACAGGTTACAGCTAACTCCATAATTTCATTTTGACGATATGCTAAAAAATTACTTAAATCTTTATAATAATCTTGCACGCTTACCGGAAACTCCATCTCTGAATATTCTTTTGCAGTTCCGCATGACAAATGAATTACAGGTTTATAGTGTGAAACTTTTTTGACCGCCTCAAAGATTTGTTTTTCACTCCATGGCTTGGGAGTGTCTTTTAATTGAGTATTAATTCTGTTCCAGTCAAGCAATCTTACTGAACCATATTCATGAATCTGAAACCCTAAAAACCAATTGCTTAATAATTCTTTATAATCTTCAATTAATTCTTTTGAAAATTCATATTTCGAATAAAGTTCTCCGCCAAGTAATCTGTCAACATAAAAAGCAATTTTATTTTCATTGATTAAATTATATAATTTAGTTCCTTTTTTTGCGATTTCATTAAACTTATCTTTTTCATCGTTAAATGTGCATTGTACAATTTTCAAACCGTCTTCATTTTTGAATAAACCTTTTTTTTGCAAACCTTCAAAATATCCATCTCTGTATCCATGAAAAAATTTCAGCATTTATTTATCCTCCATATAATACTAAATCTGCGTAACGGTGTTAATATTTCTGTCAATGCTTTCATGCATTTCAAAAGGATTCTCGATACCGTTAAACAGCAATTTTTTTTCTTCCAGTTCCTCAATTTTTTCTATTTTCCCATCCAAATAATCATTAATTCTTTTTGCCGCTCTATCCACACGAGCTTCCAAGCCGCCGAATCTCATATCAAGCCTGTCAAAACCAAAGCCTTTATTATTGCGATGCCATATATCTGCAAGCTTCTCATGCAAAATTTTAATATTTCTATTTAAATTATCTAATTCATCTATAATTATCATTAATTCTGTTCTATTTTTCTTCTCATATGCCTTCGTTAATCTGATTCCAATATCACATTTATTATATAAAACATAAATTAATTGTTTTTGATAGTCAAATAAATATTCCAAACCTTTTTGACGCGGCAGCTGATTTATTTTCTGCATTAATAATTTATAGTGATTTTTCAGTTCAAGATGTTTAAAGGTTTCATCAAATAACCCCATTAAAACATCCTGATATAATACCTGCTTGGAAAATATCAGCCAATGTTCATCTTTTGCTCTTTCATCTTCAAATTTATCTGTTTCCAATAACAAAAACGCATCCATATCATAGCCTGTGCAGATTTTAAACATTTTTTCCAAGTGTTCATCACTTACATTTTCATAGTAATTGTACTCAGCATATAATTGAATACCAAGCAATGATGTATATATACTGCATTCCGCGCCATTATCACCCCACATAGTTGCCATAATGTGCTTTATTCCTTTTTCTCGGCATACCTGCAAAGCCGCCTTTGTTGTTACAAATGTTTTATCATAACATGGCGTTAAACGCCCCCAAATCCAAATACCGCCCGCAAATATTATCTCACGTTTTAATTGTTTATGTTTTCTGAATGACGCCCGATAAATATCCGGTGATTCACTGTAATAATCCCAATATACCATTGATACCCCTTGCGGTATTTTTTCGCTGATTTCTTCTGATATATCGGCATTAATATCATAATAGTCATGTGTTTTCGATGCTGAGGTGATAAACATATCGCTCCATATCATAGGTTTTAGCCCATATTTATCAGTAATTTTTTTGATTTTACTCAAATGTCTGGTTAAGATTGTGAATCTGTCTTCATATCCGTTTATTTGCAAATATTTCCCCAAACCCGCGCCAACAGCTTCATCCATACCTAAATGGATTTTTTTACTGGTGAAACAATTTGTAATTGTTCTTATCATTTCTTCTATAAAAACGTATGTTTCCGGCTCATCTATTAATAACGTATCTGCATTATCCTTCATATTATTTGCATATGACCATCTTAACGCTGTTGATAAATGAGCAAGTGTCTGAATACAAGGAATTAATTCAATTCCAAATTTTTGCGCATGTAAATCTATTTTTTTAATTTCTTCTTGTGTATACGCGCCGCGCATATATCCGAAATACGGATATTTATCAATTTTATAAATATCCTCCATATAAAGCATTACCATGTTGATGCCCATAAGAGCAATTGTTTCAAAAATATCCTGTACAGTTTCTACCTTTAATACGGCATTTCTTGAAACATCTATCATAATACCGCATGTATCAAATTTTTTTGTTTCAGTAATATAAAAATCTTGTTCTTCGTTTTTTAATTTATTAATTAAAATAGCAAGTCCTCTGAAGAACTCATTTTTTTCACTATAGAAAATAGAATATTTTGAATTTTTACCGCTTACCGTCAATCCATAGTCTTGCTTTTGCACGTTAATTTTAATACCGTCCTGTGTTAAAACATATTGCAAACGCGTATGTAAAATTTCGATTCCATCTAAAAGTTCAGTTACATCTCCGGTAAAATTGAATTCCATAGTACAATTCTCCTATCACATTTTATTTTCTTCCTAAGTTATAGTATATCATACATGTTTTTTTATGAAACCTCACAAAGCAACAATTCATACAATAAAAAGTAATAAATTTAAAAATAATCATTGAATAAATCTGTTTTTTATGATAAATTAAAATTAACGATTTATAAAGGAGCGGGCATATATATGTATACACTTATGATTGTTGATGATCATAAATATATTATTGAAGGAATACAAAAATGCATATCATTTGAAGACTATAATATTGAGCTTATTGCTACCGCCCAAGATGGTCAGGATGGCTTAGAAAAAGCATTGCAACATAATCCTGATATAATAATTTCTGATATTAGCATGCCTAATATGAGCGGTCTTGAAATGATTAAAGTTTTACGAGAAAAAAATCTTCAGCCAAAAATAATTTTATTAACAGGTTATAATGATTTTGAATATGCGCGCGAAGCTATGCAATATGGCGTTATAAATTATCTTTCTAAACCGCTTTTGCCAAATGATATAATTAACGCTCTGCTTGATGTTATAAAATTGTGTGACAATGATGTCGCTAAACGAAAAAGAGATGAAGAAACACGTCAGTTAATTGAAAAAAGCAAGCCGGCATTAATTGAAAATTTCATGGAAGAATTATTTGAAGGAACACTTTTAGCACAATCAGACTTTGTGACAAAATCCCGGTTTTATGATTTGCATTTAGAAAATAAAAGCTACCGTTGCTGTACAGTTATAATAGATAATTATAAAGAATTTACTGAAAAGAACAGCGAATATGATCAGCAAATTATCAAATTAAATATACTATCTGTTATACGTGAAAAAATAAATTTACAGAAGGAAATCATAAATTTCAAACAAAATAATGTTCACTTTCTATTAATAGTGGAACCTGAAAATACAGCAATTTTTACTGACGAGGCCATCGCACCTATTATGGATAACATTATTAACATAATTAAAGAAGAAAATAATGTGATAATTTCAATCGGAATCGGGCAGATTACTGAAAAATTTGAAGGCATCCATACATCATATATTCAGTCAAAAGAAGCGTTAAAGTACACCTTTAGCTTTGGCGAGGGTAAAACTATATTTTATGCTGACATCATAAACACACAAATTATCTACCCGATTGTTGAACTTTACGAACGCGAAAAGCTTATAGATTCTTTAAAAATGAGAAATATTGCAGGTATTGAATCAGTTTTTTCAAATATGATTGCAAATGTGCAGCAGCTTGAAATAATAAATTCGGAATACATTAAGATGATTGCAAATGAAATGATTAGTGTTATTATATTAACCCTTTACAATTTGGATGAAGATATATCAAAGGAACTTATTGATGGAAAAACAATGTGGGAATTAGTATCGTCCGTTGATAGTCTTATGGAGTTATCTGAAATTTTGAGTAAAATTTTCGAACTTTTAAAGGATAAAATCGGAATAAAAACAAATTTGCGAAATAATCGGATAGTTGAGCAAATAATTGAATATGTGGAAGAAAATTATAGTAAAGATATTTCATCAACAACATTATCACAGCATATTTTTTTGACTCCTAATTATTTAAGCAGTATTTTCTTTAACGAAATGGGAATCTCATTTCGAAATTATCTGGCAAAATATCGTATTGAGAAAGCAAAAGAATTACTATTAAGCGGAAAATATATGGTATACGAGGTCAGCGAACTTGTCGGATACAAAAATCTGGATCACTTTAGAAAGATATTTAAAGAATACACAGGTATTAATCCCTCCAACTTAATTAATTAATTAAAAAAAGAGACTTGTTCAAAATAAATCGGACAAGTCTCTTTCAATCTTAATTGTTAATTGTATATGGTATTGCCATAGGATTTTTACTATTGCTCGAATCCCAAACTAAAATATCAATTGCACTCGGCTGCACTAATTGCTGCACTCCCCATGAAAAGTTAACGGTTTGATTTGGTTTTACAACTTTATCTATAATGCTTTGTGATATAATATTATTGTTTGCATCTTTAAAGATAACGCAGAAACATCCTTTTAGCGGGTAAGCGGTAGTGTTTTCAAAATCAGCTACTAATGTCAAAAACTCATTTTGTGTAATTACAGCATTCTGAATTTGAAACAAATTCTCATTTATAGGATAACTTATTACTCTTCCTTCGGTTTCTTTTTCATTATAGTTAACTGCTTTCACAACATAAGTGGTTGGATGAGTTGGTATATCCGTAAAAAATGATGTGCCAAAAACCGATTTAATATAAGATAGATTCATGTCTGCCCCAAGCTCATATATATTTGCTTTTTTAAAACCGTAGCCCGTTTGCCATGTGAGATAAAGCTTATTATCCTGCGTAGTTGCCTGTAAAGCATCTATCGTTTCCTTATTTTCCTCTTGTATCGCAATTAATTTAGGAGTTAACAATGAAGCATTGAAAGTTTTGTCATTTCCCGTTTTTTCAATTAAGTCCTCTGATTCGGCTATTTCTACACCATTTTTTAAAATAGTGATACTTTTATTCTCATCTCTGTCTAAATTGCAGATATCTATTAAATTTTCATTTTTATAAGCCGCGGTTTGCCATACGACATTTTCTAAAGGACCGCCGGTTTGCGCGTCCACAAGCATAATATCCGATAAGCCATTTTCAGAAAATTCTTGATTTAGCAGCAATTGCAAAGAGGAAACAGTAGGCTGCTGACAAGTATACCCTGAAACAGTAATTGGAATAACTGTCGCTCTTGTCATAACATCTGCCAGAACCGTATTATTCTGCAATTGTTCATATTCATTTTTTCCAAGGGAATTTGTCCCTAAAACTATAACATTGCCGCCATTTACAGCAAAATTCTGAATAGCTAACAAAGTATCGGCTTTTACATTCGTAGCGTTTGGTATTATTAATAATTTATAATTTGCAAGTTTTTCCATACCGTCTTCAGTTACAAAACCAACCTTTTGCCCATCAAATACAGCAGAACGATAAGCCGTATCCAAAACATTCATATATGATTTTTCATATAATCTTGATGTGCCGGAATACAAAATTGCTACATCAGGCTGTTTAGAATGAAACGCATCCACTTCATATGATAAACGATTTAAATCAAGGCTGACCTTTCCGACGTTCGCTACGCAATCAGGTCTATGCAAAATACTGCCATATGAAGCGCTTGATGTATCATAACTTCGATTCCATACCCAAACTGTGCTTAAATTTCTGCCATGAACAGCGCCTTCCCATATATCGCTGTAGACATGCTTTGCCTGTAACGCATCATAATTTACATCGCCATCCGCAATAATATGATCTTCACAATTATAGATTGGTTTATCTGAAATTGACGTTAAAAAGTCATACCATTTCATTTTATTTAAAAAATCATTTGGATTGCTTAAATAGTCCGTACTGTCATTTCCAGCCATGTCACTAAACGAAACAAACTGTTCAATATCTGTTCCCCAGCTGAATACGCGCCTTAAAAAATCACTATCCGAAGGGAATATATTCATCATAGCTTTCGAAATTAACGGAATGTCCGTAAATTGCTTAATAATGTTTACCATCCAACTGTGCCACGAAGAAAAAGTGTCGTCATTAAAACAAATCCATTCATAATATAAAGGTGTTTCTTCTATATTTTGCGGCATTTGGATTTCAGAAAAAGAAGTATAACTTGTGCCTAAAGTTAAATTTAGCGCTGTTATATTTCCATGCTTTTGTTCAAGATAAGATTGAAACAGCGGGGTATAAAAACTTGAATAGCTTAAAGTTGAATATGTTGGTTCATTGCTGATACATATACTTCCTAATGAGGAATAATCCTTTACAACAGGAATAATTGCTCTCAAATATGCTTCAATTGCCCTTCGCGCAGCGGGATAATCAATATTGTATTTAATGTAATTACCATTGCCGCTTATTTCGGGATATAAAGTATACATAAATTCCGGGAAATAATGAGGTGATAATAACAAGCATACGGCAACATTATTATCCTGTGCTGTTTGTAATGCGGAAACGACTTTTTTTGAAGCATTTCCATATACTGAATAAAAATCGTCAGAAATTGTTATTCCATTTTCAAAACCGCCGTCCAGCAAAATATTTTTCCCGCTGCTGTCATGCAGATAAAAATTATCAACATATAATTCCTGCGCTAAATTCTCTACTACAAATCTAAATATTAAGTTTGATGTCGTTGGCGTTAAAGTATATTCAACTGTTTGCCAGTTGCTCCCGACCAAAATTGTTTTACGATCACCAAATCCGGTATCTGATAAAGATATCCACGGTCTTCCTGAAATGCCGCCGCCCTTTATGCTGCAACCGAATGTATATGTTTCTCCGGCAGTTAATTCCACATTTTGAGAAAGAGAGATATATACGTTATTATGCAGCGCCGTACGGTTTACTATTTTAAGCGCTTTCCCCGTATTATCGCTGTCCACAATATTAAAATCCGCATCCGGCCAAATATTATCGGCAGCATTTCCTGCAAGGTCTAATTTCCAATATCCGATTCCTTTACCGCTGCGAAGAACATCTTGAGGGCCGATTTCCATTTGAATATTATTTGTGCCGAAATCATTAAAATTCGGTATATCGGTTACCGCCTGGTCAAAATGACCATAACCTACTGAATAAACCGGTTTTCCGCTTGACGTTTTCAAACTGTTCTCCGCAATTTGTGCGTCATGTATATTATAGCCGCTCACTTCCTTTGGAGCCGATTTGCCGCTTAAGTAATCAAGCAGATTTTGTTTGGTTTTTGTATACAAGTCAGATAAACACCCCTCCGAATAAGCTAAAGGAGGAATATTGGTTACTTGCTGTTTATCTAGCGCAATATACCCTATAAATCTTTCAAATACTGCAATATTCATTTTTTCGTAATCAGTTTCAATTCCTTTTTGCTTACACTGCGCTACTAAACTATTTAACTCATTTAACATAGATGTATACTCATCCGAATCAATTGCGGATACCGAAATTGCAAAAATAACCATCAAAAATATCATTATAATACAAATTATCTTATTTGATTTCATTTTTATCAACTCCTAAATCTATCAATCGTTTTATAACAGTAACAGCCTCTGCCCTTGTTGCATTGTCATTTGGTCTAAAATATCCATCAGTGTCCCCTTGCAAAAGTGATAACGCAACTGCTTTTTGCACATAGCTTACAGTTTCTGATGTTAGTTGATTTATATCTTTAAAATCGAGTTTAGCATCAGGAATATCTTTATTCAAAGCTTTTACCAGCAGAATTGCTATTTCTTCTCTTGTAATAGGACTGTTAGGATTAAGATTACCATTTTCAACAAAATTGAAAAGCCATCCTGCATTTGCAGCGGCTTGCACAGAATCAGCAAACCAATCATTTTCCGCCACATCATTAAAGCAGTTTATATATGGTGCTTCCTTCACGCCTGCCGCTCTTGCTAAAAGTGAGATAAATTCGGCGCGTGTTATATACCTTTGCGGTTCAAACCTTGATGGGCTGACTCCCTTTACCAAACCTTTTTGAGCCATATCCGCAATATTACTTTCAGCCCAGATTCCGTACGTATCGAAGAAATAATTTTCAACATCAAAGCACACCAGCAAAGGAGTAAATGGCTCAATTGCAAACTCTTCTTTTAAATTTTGCAGGTTTATTAATTCTTTCATATCAGAAACAGGTTTGCCATTCACTTCAATACGAACCTTTTTTGTACTTTTCCATTCATAATTATTAATATTAACAATTACTTTTCCGTTATAAACGGCACTTTCATACTCTGTGTTTCTGACCGGGTTTCCAGTGTCCTCATCAATTAAAACAATATCAGTCATATTAAGCTTTTTTAATTCTTCACCTATAATATCAAACGTTTGATCCGCATCCGGCGTCAACATACGATATTCATCATGATTTGTTTGAATTACTGTGGATTGCGTCCTGATTTCTGCCAAACGATTTTCATCAAAGGATAAATTATGTTCATCTCTCGCCAGACATTCTTCACCAAACATAAGTACTTTCCCGCCATTTTGTATGTATTGTTCAATTACATCCAGTGTATGACCATCCACATTTTTTGCTTCGGGCAGAATGAGCAATTTATAATCATTTAGTCTGTCAATTTGCTTTTCCGTCAGAAAATTCACCTTTTTACCGTTAAATACCAAGCCTTGATAAGCATTATACAAACAATTCATATATTCCTCAGAGTATACGCGCGAAGAATTTGAATATAATATTGCTACGTCTGCCTTTTCTTGCTGCAACGCAGTAATTTCATAAGAAAGTCTGTTCATATCCAGATTTGATTTGCTAACTGCCGCAATACAATCAGGGCGAAATAAAAACCCCGACCAATGATCTGAATTTTTGTTATATGTACGCTGCCAAGACCAAATCGTTGAAATGCCTCTCCCATGAATTGCACCCTGCCATAAATCAGTTCCAACATGTTTAGCAATCTCAGGCACAAATTTATTATAACGATCCTCAATTATATGGTCTTCCGTATTTGCAATTGCAACATTTTTAATTGAAGTTTGAAAATCATACCATAAAGTTTTTTCTAAAAGTCCTCTGTTTGGAAAATTAATATATTGCCATGCATCATCACCATTTAAATCCGAGAATTCCGCAAATAATTCATGGTCAGTTCCAAAATTCATATATTGTTTAAACTGGTTCGTATCATATGTTGCCGTGTACATCATCATTTTAGACTCAACCGGTATTCCCTGCGCTATTTCATGAATGGTATCCGCAATAAATTCATGCCATTGGGCAAAAATTTCATTATTAAATCCCATATAATCATAAAATTGCGGAGTTGCCTCAAACGCTTTTGGCTGCTTTACATCTTCAAAATCCATATACTCTGTTCCATATGTTTGATTCAACTTTGAAATATCGTTTTCATACAATTCCTTTAAGTAATCAACCCAAAAAGGCTGATAGAATTCACTGCAGCTATCATTTGATGTCTGAAAAACAGGTTCATTGCTGATACAGATATTATTTAAGGATTTATAATCCTTTACAAGCGGAATCAGCGTTCGCAAATACTCTTCTATAACCTGTTTTGCAACCGGATGTAAAACATTATATTTAATAAAAGCGCTCGTATTTACTTTTAACTCCGGAAACTGCTGCAAAATAAAATTCGGGAAATAATGCGGCGCTATATTTAAGCTGACTGCTACGTTACCCTTTTCGGCATTTTTGAGTGTCGTGATAATATTTTGCACACTAACCGGATTAATAATATAGCCGAATTTATTGGGGTCAAGCTTTTCAAAATCACCGTTATTCAATAAGTTTCCATTGCTTTTGATTTCCCGTACAAACATATTATCTACTAAAAGTTCTGCGGTTTTATCTTCACAAACGAACAACACTTCCTGCACGCCTGCGTTTTCCCCTGTTGTATACTCAAACGTATAATCTTTCCAGTCAAAAGTGCCGTTTATATATTTTCTGTTCGAATAACTGTTCATTGACATCCAGACATTATTAACACTGTTTCCTTTCGCCTTAAAACCAAACTCATACGTTGTATTCGGTTTAACGGCAACGGTTTGGATCATATAGCAATAAACGTTCGGAGAAGACGGCGTACGGTTTGCAATCTTTAACAAATGATTATTTTTGTTCTCAGTATCCTCGGCAACAGATAATTCAGCGTCAATTTTTCCCGACATACCGGTCATCCAGCCATTAACATTCCCCTCTTTCGCAAGCACGCCATCCGGCCCGATTTCCGTTTGAATCGCATTTATCCCAAATTTCTCAAAATTCGGCACATCATTTCTTGCCTGGTCAAAATGTCCATATCCCGTAAAGAAGACAGGCCTTTTTTCTTTAACGCCATTGAAAACCGTATCCGCATATAGACTTTGACCCTTAATATCCATCTTGCTTGTTAAATATCTTGGAACCGGCCTAATCTCTTTTGTGCCGTTTAAATACCCTTCAAGGTTCTCCTTTGATTCCTGATATAAATTATTTAAACAGGTAATCGTATAATCCATCCTTGAAAAATCATCTTGTTTAATGTCATTCTGCATATATTGAATAAACCGTTCAATAATGCTGTAATTAGCTTGTTCATAATCCGTAGCTATATTTTTATCGTTACATTTTTTCATTAATTCGGACAATTCAGTTAAATAACCTTTAGATTCATCAAAAAAGTCCGAATACGTGGCTGCAGACGGTTTGACTACTATATCAGCTGTAATAGTACGTTCTTTTTTACTATCTGTAATTAACGCCTTCAGCGTCTTTGTTCCAACTTCTGCAAACGAAAACTCAAACGTACTGCGAATGGCTTTTCCTTTTTCAACAGTAACTTTTGTTTCTTTATCATTGACAATAATATCAAAATTTCTTGTTTCCCCATTATTTACAAGATACAAACTATACGTATCATTATTACCAACGTGCACTTCACGATTCCCTTCAAACCACGCATACCAATCCTGATCTTCTTCTAAAGTTTCCATATATGCAAAATAGGCGTTATCTTTTGAAGTTGAAATCCCCGGCGCATATTCCAAGCAATATTTTCTGCCATTACTGTCGTTGTCGTTATCATTAAACAGACAGTTAAATAAAAAATTTTTAGGTACGCCGTTATATTTTATATTCCATGGAATTGCAACCTCATATACAGTTTTACTACCATTATGTGTACTTTTTAATGCTACATTTTCTAATTGTGAGGAGGTAAGCGAACTGGAATATACCCCCGAACCGCCGGTTTCATTGTTATGCACAAATCCAAGCTCAATACCGTAAGATTCTCCAGCTTGAGAAAGCGCAACCTGAACGCTGTCCGCCCCCCAATAGCTTGCAGAATCTTTTGAAAAAAACACGTCGTCTTCCGTTTCAAACGCCAAATATAAATTATTTGCATCATAAGCAGATTTATAGCTTGCTTTTAAATCAATATTACCATTATTAAAAATCATATATTGTGATGATTTTACCGGTAAATTGATAGAAGGAATACCTGCCCAATCATTTAAATTACCATCTATCGTTAAATTTTTCGCATAAAATACAGGTTGGTAACTAAAACCTCCCATTACCTTTTGCAAATCATCGACAGAGAATGATGTTTCTGTTTTTAAATTTTCATACAGGACCGTCGTTTTGCTGTCTAAAGTTTTAATGTTTGCTGAATTTGTTTTTTTAACAACGCCCTCAAACGATGGGTTTGCAATCAGATTTTCTTTATTTTCCTTACCGTCATATTCACAAAAATACACATCATCCATCCAAAAATTTTTAACTGTATTATCAAATAAAAATGCTAAGTTAATTGTCTGCGTTTCTTTTGTATGGGTATATTCAAAGTCGAAATTCATCCAATCAAAATTCCCGCCTAACGGTAATAGGGAAACACGATTCTTCCAATCTATCATCAATGAAATCATCGAACCCCGTTCTGACTTTGCGGATAATCCGTAATGATATGTTTTACCAGGTACAACAGCAATATTTGTTTCCACCAAAAGATACTTATTAGCTTCATTGGGAGTATTGTTTGTTAATCTTAAAGAAGCCGCTCCGCTATGCTTAATCGTTGTATCCAAAACCCCTTTTGAATCATTTGAAACCGAATTTATTGACCACCCTGGCGCCGTTGTGGTATCCACAACTGTTGCGGCAAATGTACATATGGATAAATTACTTGCTAAAAGTACAGTTGCTATAACTAACGTTATATATTTTATAAAAATGTTCTTCATATGCTTTTCGCCTTTCATATCACTTACTTCACACAATTCATAATTGATTTCGCCCACAGATAAGTGGGCGATTTTCAATTTTATAGTAAACTTTATTGCAGCACACTAACGTCACATAACGGATAGGCAGTATACCCATTTTTCCATACAAAAGCTTTCGCGATATATTCAGTGCCTGCTGTTTTTGTGAAGGACAATGAAGTATTCAGCGTTGTTGCGATTGACATTTGTGAAATATTCAAATTCTCAACATAATTTTGGCAAACCAATTCTTGCACATTATTTTGAACTTTATATATACAAATACATAGCATTGCGCCAAAGTCATTGCCGGCAAAATTATTTTTAACGCTTGTGGTTGCATCAACTGTACCTGTTGTTAAATCTGTTTGAGTAAATACAGGTACTGAGACTTCATAGCTTTTTACCACGACGCCCGCTGATTCACTTCCGCCATTTGCAATTGATTTAAACACATAAATATCATTTATAGTCGGAGCATCTGCTAAAGTAAACGAAGCAGTTGCAGGAACAGTATTTAGCTTTGTCAAACTTAAGTCTTTATTTTGTTTATAGATATTAACGCTGGCGTTTGTTGAAGACGCCCATGTAATTGTATTGCCATTAAATGTGATGCCTGTCACCTCAGAAATAGGCGTATAAACTGATGTTACTCCTAACGACTCATAATCTGACACAGCTGTTTTTAATATATAAACATCATCTGCTGCAGGCGCTTCATCCAATACAAAGCTGTTTTCGCTTAAAGTTGCATATCCGCAATATGTTTCAGTACCGTCAACCATTTTATATATATTAACTCTGTCCCATTGAGCTCCAACCGGATTTTCCCACGAGATTACATTGTTATTTATTGCTACCGAACCGACCTCATATTCAAATCCGCCGTTTTTGATTAAATTCACACCATATGTTCCGTCACCGTTATTTTTGCATACCGACAAATTATCGAGCCACATTTCACCATAGCCGCGCCATTCTAAATAGAAGCTCCATATGCCGTTTGTAGCTGTTGCGGCAGAATTAAAGTTATATGTTTTTGTTACCCAATCTGTTGTCACATCTGTATTATAAGAAATTAAAGCCGAGCTTGCCAACACCCTTGTACCGTTTTTAGGTTCTGTGTAAATATATGCAGCTCTTACCCCGTTTGTTTTCACTTTAAAACTCAAAGTATAATTTGTATTATTCTCCAATGTAGCATATTGTATTAATCTATAATAAGTACTGTCTTTTTCAGCAAATGTATTTGAATTAATTTTCATAGAAGAATTACCATCATATTTTACATTAAAATCTGGCTTACAATCAACATCCGCAAAAAATCCTGTTGTACTATTATCAAGATTATATGTACACCATTGATCTAAATAATATCCATGGTTGAAATAACGACCCGTTCGTAAAGCAGAAGTTGGATAATTGCTTACAGTTGCTGTAAGTATATCACCTCCGGTATTTTTAATAATATCATACGAATAACATCTTCCATTTACCAAGCTCGTCACCATATATTTATACAGCCAGCTGAAATTATAAATTGTATTACCTGTTTGCTGTACCTGAGTAGCACTGGTACAAGCTGTAACTGAGCTTGTCAAAATTTCGCCGGTATCATGGTTTTTTATAACAAACCCTCCTGCCGCTCCAACGGAAGGATAAAACTTCCACGTCAGGCGAAGTGATTTATCGTATGAATTCGCTATTGGTGTAGTTAAGGAAGCTGTTTGTGTTGTTACAGTTTCAAAACCGCTATTTGAAATATAATTATAGCCTGTTGTATTATCATCTCTTGTTAAAGTAATATCATCAATATAAAAATTACTGTTACCAAGTACAATGATTTCAAATTTAGGAGTCGCCTGTTTTACTATAACATTATTTAAGTCATATTGCTTCCAGCCGTTTCCTAAATCAGTTTCTATGAAACGATACCCGTCCGGTTCTAAATTTGCATTCCATTTCTGAGTGCTTAAAGGCCAAAATGAACTGCCGTTCCAAGCATCCGCGCTCCCTTTATTATTCGATAAATAATTCCCTTGAACGCCGATTTGAATGTCATTAATGGTATATGTACCTTTTAGTTTAAAACTAAAACTACAACCGGTTTGCGTTTCGGTGCCGGTTAAAATACTGGTATTAACAGTTGAAGTAATATCAATTGAGGTATAATCCTGATAACTGCGCGGAAATTTGATTTGCATTGAGTTGTTTCCTGAATACGCCTCGCTTGATGATACTCCGGCACGCGCTAATGACCAGTCTGTGGGCGTATAGCCGGCGTTTCTTTGCAATATTGTCGGCTCAACATAAGTAACATTCCAGCCTGTTAACCATTGAACTGAAGCTGTCTCCGTAGCGGCAGCTTGCATTAAAGCGCCCGACAACACCATTGCCAATACCAAAATACTTACCGTAAATTTTTTCATTTTTCATTCTTCCTTTCTTTTTCTTATTAATTAAATAATTGATATGATTTCAAAACAGCCATTCCATCCAAACTGTTCCATAAATAAACCTCAATATGATAATTTTCACCCTCCGGAACTGTTACAGTGACTTGAACAGGAGTCGCGCTTGAAGTGTAATGCGTCATAGGCACAAATACTTTTTGAGCATTTAACGACACCATTTTCTTTCCGCAGAATACGCCTACTGCGAGTTCCGCGCCAAAGCTGTCTCCCATATTATTATTCTTAATTGTCGTTTTCACAGTCAGCTCGCCTGCCTGAACAGAATTCACCAATATATTATTTTTCCATAGCTGATAGCCAGATATTTTTAAATCCTCCGGCATTGGCGTTACTGAAACTTTTATGCCTTCTGATTCCATTCCACTGCTATTTTCGGTTTTTACAACAAAATCATAAACCTTTTCATTTGTAAGATTATCAATATTAATGCTGCTTAGCGGCGGATAAACTTCAGCTCTTTTATATAAAATATCATCTTCCGTGCGATAAATATTTATTTTCTTATAGCCGTTTGAATTACTCCATGAGATTGAGGCTGCATTTTCTTTGGAACTGCCAATAACATTTAACGCTTCACTTGGCGTCGCACCTGTCGCTGAGTCCTCAAAACCTCCGTTTGACAACAGATCATCTCCTGTAATTTCATTATTCACCACTTGATGAACAGAAAAATCATCAAACCACACCTCACAAAAAACATCTGTTATAATTTTAAAATTACTATTTATATCATCCCCCTTACATTCTTTAACAAAGGTATATTTTCGCCAATCAAAAGTTTCTTTTGTGCCGGTTAAAACCCAAACTTTATCATCTTTAAATTTTTTATCACCATAATAAGCCCTGATGTCCCGCCCGTCATTGGCTTTAACCCATAAATCAAATTGATAGGTTTTCCCTGCCTCAAGCACAACCTCTTGTGTTAAAGTGGCATAAACATTATCCTGAATACCGTTAATATTATTTTCAAGATGCAAAGAGGCATTTCCGCTGTACTTTGTTTTTTTATCCACACTCATGCGAACAGGGCAGAAACCTTTACTGGCCGAATAATAATTTGCCGTCCATTTTCCAAAACTCCCAACTGTGCTGTTACTGTTTGGTTGTCCCGATAATATATAGGCTGTTGATTCATGACTGCCGTAACTAAAAACCAGTTTAAAATAATATTGCGTGCCTGCAACTAAATTTGAAACTTTATATTCGCAAAGTCCGCCGGATATAGTTGTAAATTCATCTGAAAGCAGTACATTTTTATTATCCGTCACATCATAAAGCAGAACATCTGTAATATCCGAAACACTTGGATTTTTCCAAACAACTGCTAATAAATCACTCATTTCTTTTACATACATACAGCTTGCTTCATATGTGTCAGGCTTTGCCTGAGGCAACGTTTCAAATCCGGGATTTGTAATATAGTTTTGTGTTTCTCCTGCTTTTGTCAAACTAATATCATCTAAATATATTTGAGTGCATTGGTTATCAAACAAAAAATGAAAATTCGGCGTCGGCGTACTTGTATCATCATACGAAACTGTAAATTCATAATATTTCCAGCCGTTTTCTTTGTCTGTTACACTGTATCGGCTAGTTTTGCTCAATTGCACTAAGCTTCCGTTTGACGCGGCGGCATCGTTTACGATACCTGCTTGAATTCCATCTGCTATAAAGTTTCCTTTTGCATAAAAACTAAATTGATAAGTACCGTAAGAAAATGTATTCGTTAAAGCAGCGACAATATTCATACTCGTCCATTTTTGACGAACATTCGGGTAAGCTACCATTAAAGAATATTCACCGGAATATTTTTCATTATTTGTGGTAATGGCATAATCTTTTTCAATTTCAGCAGGAATATATGGCGCTCCCGTGCTTGCGGAAATTGTGTCCTGCTGAATTCCCGGCGCAGGATTATTATAGCTTACACTCCAGCCGACAATTTCATTTTTTACCTGTTCTTTTGCCACTACTGCACATTGAGAATATAACGCTATTACCAAAATAACAGCTAACCATTTAATTTTCATTTGCCAACCTCCTTAAAAACGTATTACAACAACTTCTTTAATAACCCCCCATGACAAACGAAGCAAGACATAATCGCCTTCTTCAATATCATTGACTTTAGCTTTCCTTATATTATCATCGTTTTTACAGCAAATTGACACGGGTGTTGCAGATGGCAGCCGTAAATTTTTTACGTTTCCGCAGTCAACCTTAATGCGTTCGTCAGAGATGTTTATTTTATTTACATTTCCTGATAATTTTACATAAGAAGCATAAAGCTCAGTTACGCTTGAGAATTCTCTTCCGTTATCAATTGAATACATAATAATTACATAATCCGCGTTACCGTTTAGATCCATATGAAATTGTACCACGTCACCATGTTTTATTCCGGAAAAAGTTGTTGCTTCAGCTCCCATCACAGTAATATTCTGATATTGACCCATACTGCCATATAGCTTTTGCCGCGCTTCACCTTCTGAATTTACACAACTTATAACTTTATCCACTACAAAAAAGTTGCCGCTTCTCGCAGAATAGATTATTTGAGAGCTTTTTCTTTTCACTAAAACCAAATCGGTGAAACTATACTCATCTAAATTATAAGCAACAAATTCGTATTCCATATCGGCTACTAAATAGCTGCTACTTTCTATTGAGTAATCTTCTTCATTTTTACTGCCGTCATCCGGAATTAAGATAACAGTTGCATCCGCATCCAAGTATATTTCCGACCCGAATGAACGATTCGTTGCGCGGTAATACTTTTTCAATGAAGATGTTTTTGTCAGCAATTCATCGTTAGTATCACTTGTTTCAACTGCCGTATATATTTCTGTTACTAAGCCTTTATTATCCAATTTTACTCCAACTACCTGCGGTTCAAAAACAGCATTGACAGCCAATTGATTATATACCGCTAATTTGGATAATTTAGCTGCACCCGCGTTAAAAGTCAATTTATCTGATAAAGTTGTTTCTATCCATTCGCCGTTTGTATTGAAATATTTAACAAGTACATCGTTATTTATATTATTATTAAGTTTTATTTCAAACAAATAAACATATGATAAAGAAGATTTTTTATCACTGTGGACCGCAACAACGGCATTGTTTTCATCCAAATAAAATTGATATTTTTCACCAACTTTTATTTCTTTGGCAATTGTATCATCCGCCGCAACCGCTTTTCGATAAATATTGCTGAGATCATACGTTTTATCATCTATACAAACTGTTTCATCATCCCAATTAATCTCTTTAACCGTTCCGCTTACCGATAAATCCGACACTATAATCTGAACAAGCTTTTTCCCTTCGCTTTTTGATTTTGCAATATGAATGACGTTCCATTCCTTAACGTCGCCAAGCTGTATGCCCACGCCGTTTTTGCTGATCGTATAATCGCATTCTTCTAATAATAAACTGCCTAACGCTCCGACATAGCTGTACTTATTATAAATGGCCTCGTTTACTGTTGATACGCGATCCACAATCATTGTTTCATAATAAGTAATGAATGCAAGATCGTAAATTTCATCGTTATCATTATCAACAAAACGAATAGAACCATTTTGCGGTTTAAAATCCAATGACGTGTAATCGTTGTATGCTATGCCGTTGTAAATCACTTTGACAACCGGACTGACGTTAATATTTTTCGTTTTATCATTATTCAATCTAATAGTCAGCTTTTGACAATTGTCCGCGACTGATTCAATATCTTCACCATTAACGACAAGCACATTATTTACTTTTTTATATGATGTCATATATAATATACTATCTGTATCATCATTTGAAAGCTCCTTCACATAAGCCGTAACTTTCATCCCTAAATAATCTTGCGCGTCTGATGTGTTCCTATGATATACTGTATCATTAATTTGAATGTCGCCTGCGCTTAAATTGCTCCTCTCTGTTAATGTGGTGTTGCCATTTGCAGTCACCACACCATTTATTTTATAAATATTGCGATAAACTGATAAAATTGTTGAGTCCTTATATTTATTAAAACGCACCTTACTATCAATTATTGATGAAATCCGATATATCTGAACATCCAACATATTGTATAATAAATTGATACCGTTTTCTATTGATATCTCCTGCTGTACCTGCCCGTTAACCTTTTGCAAAAGATTTATGTTTGCGGCAACACACAAATATCCGTTCGGATAGCCTCCTTGATTTTCTGCAACAATTTTATATCCTAAAGCGTCAACAACGTTTTTTATTGCTTCTTCAAATACAATCGCATCCTTTGTATTTTCATTATCAACGGTTTCGTCAACCTCGTCACTCATCATACGTTTAATCGCCGTATTCAAAACCTGCGCTGATAATGAGACATCTGAATTTTTCGCTATACCATCATCCAATATACCGAGCGCGGTTAAAATATTTACTTTATTAATATAATCAGATTCTTCATTTTCCGCAAAAGTAGTCTGATATCCAAAAAGAAAAACAACTATCAGCACCAATGCTATCATTTTATTTTTCATATATTCCTCCATAAAATTAAACTTTTATTTAACAAACACATCATATATGACTTTTGCGGCTTGCGCACGTGTTAAAAATTCTTTTGGTGCAAAAACTGTTTCATCAATTCCATTTATGAACCCCGAACAATATAGCCTTTTAATACTATCAATTGCATAATCACTCATGTCTTCCGTATCTTTTAAAGTAAATTCTCTCAAATATTCTAATTTGCTGCTTGCCACTCTGCAGATTATTACCGCCATATCCTGACGGGTTATTTTAAGTCCGCTTCCAAACAGACCATCCGTTACTCCTTTTATAACTCCGTTTTTTACCGCGTTTGCAACGTAATGATAATACCAATCGTCTTTTGACACATCGTCAAAATTGCATATTGCGTCATTATCCAGTAAATCGCACGCTACTACAAGTAATTTTATAAACTCTTCCCGTGTAACGTCATTATCCGGCGAAAACGTCCCTTCTGCCGAAGCGTTAATAATCTTTTTTCCTTCTAATACATAAATAGCTTCTTTTGCCCACTGAACATCTTCTAAATCTTTAAAGCTTGATTGGTTTCCTTGTTTTATGTAATCACTGGTTATGCTTTGAGCAGTGATAGATCCGGTAACATTTCCGGTTGAAATACTGCCTCCCCCACCGCCACCGTTGCCGCCTGAGCTATTATTTTTTTTATAAACGGCATCTACTGCCGAATGCAGAACAGAAATAACATTTTCTTTACTTTTTGCGGGAGAACCGCTAAACGCCAATACCATTTTCTCATTAACACTATTTTTTTGAGAAGATGATAAATTTAAATACGTTGCGTATGAAGAATCGGCATTCAATCCTAATTCGTTTTTATATTGCCCCAAAAGCTTTTCAATCCCGCTGTACCGCACCTGATTAATTTTATATAAAATATTTGCCGATTCATATTGTCCTTCAAATCCGGAAAAAGTACTATAATTTTTGTTTTCATAAATCAGTTCACAAATCCAACTCTTAAGTTTTTCATCAGTTATTGCCGAGAAACTCGTACCTTCAAAGGATGGATTATATTTTTCAATAGAGGTTATATTTTCAGAAGAAGAAAATTCGTTAATTTTTTCTAAATATAATGACTTAGTGAAATCTGATATTAAAGAAGTTTCTGTTATATTTTTAAAAATACAATTTTTCTTAAATATTGTCACCATATTTTTCTGTTGAGCTAATGTTAAGTCATCATATCCCGTCATTGGCAAACCAATTACAACAAGAGCATTCCGATATGGCGATGTTTTAGAAAAAAACTCTTCAAGATTAATTGAACTATCATTTTTCAGCTGATTAATCGCCGTATCTCTCCCATTCTGAGTTACATACTGAAATTCACCGCGAACAATTTCTGTATCGTCACCTTTAGCATAAACATCATAAGATCCATCAGAAAATATTCCGTTTTTTTCATCCAGCATTTCAAACTCAAATGTAAAACCGCCGTTTTCATCGCTTTTCGTTTCTTTAAGTACAAAAATATCATCAAGAGAATTTGATAAGTTTTCCCTTCGGACAACCTTTAATGTGATGTTTTTATCATTTCCGGATGAAATTATTCCATTAATCATTATAAGGTTGCCTTGATATGCAATTTTAGTAATTTCCACTGTTGAGGCTTGTACAAAAATCATACTTCCAATAGTAACAATCAAACCTGATAATAAAATTGACAGCGCCTTTTTAATCATAACCAAATATCCTCCCTATCCTTTTATTCCCGATGTGCTGATTCCTTCAGCAATATATTTTTGTGCAAACAAATATACCAAAATAATTGGAATAGTACAAATAGTTAATAGCACATAAATGCTATTCATTGACGCAGTATCTGAACTTTGAACAGTTGCAACGCGCATCATTAAAGTCCAGTTCTTACTATCCGGCAATAACATCATTGGCATAATATAGTCATTATAAGCTCCCATGAATGCAGTTAAAATATTAACTGCGAAAATAGGCAAAGACAAAGGGAAAATTATTTTTATCAGAATTCCTAAATTAGTCGCGCCGTCAACTCTTGCCGCTTCCAGAAGATCCATGGGTAAGTTATCAAAAAAATTTTTAAATAAAAAGATAGTATACGCAGATACCCCTGAAACCAATATATACGACCATATGTTATTCAGCATACTAACATGAATAATTGGGAAATTTGCCATCATAATATATAAAGGAAACATAAGCGCCTGCCCGCTTATCATTAAGGTTCCCATAAATATCAACAAAATAATGTTTCCAAACCTTGGTTTTAATCTGGAAAAGGAGTATGCGGCAAAGGCGCTGAAAACAGTTTGAATAATAACAACTAAAGAACAAATTATAAATGTATTATTAATATTATTCCATAAATTCAGCTTGTGAAACGTCTCTAAATAACCGCTCCACTTCCACGTTTTTGGCCAAAATGTCGGCGGTATTGAAATGATTTCACTACTTGACTTAAAAGTATTGATTGCCATCCAGTAATATGGAAATACTTGTAATGGTATCCCTATTATCAATAAAACTTTTATTATTATGTATAACCATTTCCCTTTTCCTTTTTTTCGCTCAGCATCTATCAATATTGCCATATTAAGCTCCATTCCTCCGCCAAAACGGCGGCACAAAATTTACATGAATGATCTCTTTCTTCCCCTTGCCGGCTTTGGCTGAGGAATGAAAAGAGCTTAAATTTCGCATCTGCCTGTTTGCAAATATACGATTTTGCAAGCATATGGCAGGCGATTTGTTTTAACTTAGTTTGAATTTATTCAAACTATTCTCCTAATCATTATTCTGAAATTTCATCTGTATAGCTGTTACTATAAATATAATAACAAAAACTATATTAGCCATTGCAATTGCATAACTATAATCTAAATAATCAGTTGCCTGCTTATAAGCGTAATAAATCATGCTTTCAGTTGAACCCGCCGGCCCTCCGCCCGTCATAACCATCGGTTTATTTATCTCATTAAACGCAGCAATAATTGTTAAAATTAGCATACTGATTATAATATTACTGATTTGAGGCAACATAATACTCCATGTTCGTTTAAAAAACCCCGCGCCTTCGAGCATTGCCGCCTCATATTGTTCTTGCGGCACATCCTGCATTGCCGCTAAGTAAATAACCATTGTCATTCCGCCGCATAACAACATTCCCGGAAAGTTCAGGCAAAAATAAACTTGCTTTACATCATTCAGCCATAATTGTGACGGTAATCCAAGAAAATTAATTATATAATTAGCCAGTCCATAATCAGGCTGCCAGATATAACGGAATAATACCGCAACAGCAATGCCCGGCGCAACCGCCGGCAGGAAATATAACATACGATAAAATGTTTTTCCTCTTTTAACCTCATTAATCATGATTGCCAAAACAATCGGTTCCCAAAATGTCATTAAGATTGAATATAAAACATAGCGTATATTGTTTCCAAGCGCGTTGTAAAACCCCGGATCGGAAAACGCCCTTACATAATTCTTAAATCCCGAAAATTTGCCAGGCAAATGAATAATATCTATATCAAAAAACGAAATAAAAAATCCTTCAATAATCGGATAATATCGAAATAATAAAAACAAGATAATAGCAGGCAATAAAAATAAGTATGCTTGAATTTGTTCGCCCATATATTTTTTATGTCTAATTTGTTGTTTCTTTTTTACTGCCTTAACATTGATCATTTATAGTGACCCTCCATTTATTATTTTAACTTCATATTATTATTTTTTAAATGAACCGGGATACTTTGTATATAAACTATTTGCGCATTCATCCAGAATTTCTTTTACTTCCGCTCTCGTTATGTTTTCTTTCAGATATATTTTTTGCAGAGGATTATTCAATTCTGATTTTAATTCTGTCCAATTAGGGCAAAATGGTTCCGCAATTACATTATTACCCATATCAACCAATTCATCTTTATTCTTCTGGGGAACAAATGTTAACATATCAAGCTTTGTTTTATATAAATCTTTTCTTCCGGGCATTTTAATGTTGCAATTTTTATTATCATTATTAACTTTCCATTGCGTCTTTAATTCATCCTCATCATAATTCATATATGTTACAATATCCCACGCAACATCTAATTCTTCTTTTGTTGCCCGCGGATTAAATGTATAAACCTCACCGCCTGACAACACAGGAGGCTTTATTGACTTATCTTTAACCGGCATAGGCATCATGCTTAAATCTTCCATCTTTAAATCATATTGCTCAAAATCATTATTACTGAAATCAGCGATAGACGCCCAGGAAAAACATACGCTGCCACTTTTTACATCACTATAAATTTTACTGATATCTTGCAGAATATCTTTTTGAGTCATTTTATATTTCCAAATCATGTCATGCAAAAAACAAGCCGCGTCTACTCCCGGTTCATCATTAAATGTTATTTTATAAGTACTGTCATCATTTGTTTTAACCATATCGCCGCCTGCCGACCAAACCCATGCCGTATACACCCATGACGTCCAATTCACTCCAACAATTTCATAGCCAATTAAAGGCTTGCTAAAATCCGTTACCTTCTGCCCTAAATCAGAAAATTCTTCCCATGTTTCAGGCATTTTTGCTACATTCACACCGCTTTTTCTAAGTGCGCCTTTATGTATCAGAGTCGCTTGTAAGTAAGCTTCAGATGGAATCGCATACCATTTATCGTCTGAAGTAATCGCATCATCAAACTGTGTAATTACCTTATCTTCCTTCTTTAATTCCCATTTATTCACGTACTCACTAATATCGGCGAGTGTTTTATTTTTAATTCTTGTGGGAATATCAGTGTATGAAAAACGCGAATAATACGTTGGTGCATTTCCCGCCATTAAAGCTTTATCATAACGCTGACGGTAACCGGAATCACCTGAATCAGCAATATCTACAATATTAACATTTGGAAATTTATCACGTATACGCTGCATTTTGGCTTCATAAATTGCCTTTGTTACATCCGATGCATCATCCAATGGTTTTTCCCAAGTTGTAATGGTTATATTTTTACTGCCGTTATCTTTTTTTTCATTATTATTGCTGCATCCAAAACAACAAAATATAATTCCCATAATCAACATTGCCGAAATTCCTTGTTTAAATCTTTTAAAATTATTATTCATTACCTTAACCCCGGAGCTAATTTAAAAAAGCTCCGAATTCCTTTCTTCATTTATTTAAGTCACATCACTTATCCCTTGTTTTTATATTACCAAAAAAAAGCTTACTTATCAACCATACATTCTAAGAATCCAAACATTAAAAATTAACAATCGTGTAAAAAAGGCTTTTCTTTTTACATTTGCTATGCTATAATAGAACATAATCAGTTGTGCTTAAGGAGGATGTAATTCTATGTTTATTAAATACAAAAAATTATCAATTCGTACGCTTATCTTTATATCCATTATTACATCCTGCTCTATTATAATTTTAATTTTATTTACATCAACCCATGTTTCTTCGGCGACTGTGTTTACAGATTTAGTTGATAACTATTCTATGGCAAAGGTTAACGATTTAAGCATGCAGCTTGATGCTATGATTGAAAGAAATATTAACCTATGCTGTGAATTTCAAAATGATTCCACAATTCAATATTACGCAAAAACCTATCCTAATTTATCAGCCATTGATCAGTTGGACATCGAAAACAAAATATCAGAAAACGTAAATTATTATTGGAAAATTCGTCCGGAAATTTATTCTATTAAATTTTTCTTTGAAAATAAAAAATATAATTCCACTGTCAGTGATAAAATTTATCCTTTGGAGCTCATGCGTTCTCAAAAATGGTTTCAAGATATCATGAGTCTTTCAAATACACTTATCGTAACAGACCGGTATGATGCTTCCTGCGTTCGTAATATTGGAACTGCAAACCATCTAATTACATCTGTTGCACAGATTTACGATCAAAATAATGCTTGTTTAGGATATGTTACTGTAGACATATCAATTGATTATATAGTTGATAATTTATTGGTGCAAAATAAATCCTCGAAAGATTCTACTATTCTAATTGTTAATAATAATGACGAGCTTATTATGCCAAATTTATCCGACAGGGAATTAATAAAGAATGACGCAATTAAACTTGCTGTTCAAAATAAAAACAGCGGTTATAAAAATATTACATATAATAAACTAAAAATGCTATTATCTTATAGTAAGACAAGTCCCCGAAGCTGGAAGGTTTTTGAATTAATACCAGTTAACTCTTTGCCATCTTTTTCAAAAAATATCAATAGAACTGCGTTTTTTTCTATTTTACTTGTAATATTTTTATCTTTAATAATTGCTTCTCTTTTTTCAAAAAGTATTTCAAAGCCAATAGTTGAATTATCATCATTAATGAACAACTTCAAAAAAAGTGACGTAAATTTCCAGTCAAACAACAGTTACACAAACGAAATTGAAATACTTAATCAAAGTTATCATTCATTGCTTAATAGAGTTGATACATTGCTATCTGAACAGAAAGATTTAAATGAACAAAAAAAACGTGCTGAAATTAAAGCTTTACAAGCACAAATCAATCCACATTTTCTATATAACGTTTTAGATTCAATCAGTTGGAATGCACTTATTCATGATGTACCGGATATAAGCGAAATGCTTAAAAAATTAGGTTGTCTTTATCGTATAAGTTTATATAAAGGCTTAGATGTCTGCTATTTAAAAGATGAACTTTTACATGTAAGCTTATATATGGATTTACAAAAACAATGCTTTGACAGTACGTTTGATTATAAAATTGAAATAGATGAAAAATTAATGAAGTTATACGTTCCTCGTTTTATTTTACAGCCAATAATTGAAAATTGTATTATTCATGGTTTTTCTAATAAAAAAATTAACGGAATGATAAAAATTTTCGCCTATATAGACCATCAGCTTTATATAACCATATCTGATAATGGGAAAGGAATTTCCGGTGATATGATACAGCAGTTAAACAATCAAACATATAAAACTGATCGTTATGGCATATATAATGTCAGTGAGCGCCTTAACTTAATTTGCGGAAAAAACTATTATTTACATTATGATTCTGAATTTGCATATGGAACTACAGTGACATTTATACTTCCAATTATTAATAATATTGATGATTTTGATCAAATTATATAACAAAATTAGCACTAACTTTTCCCTTTAATGAGGAATTGGAAAATACATCCATCTACAAACCTCAAAAGAGTGTTTCGTATTTCCACGGTTAGATGGTTTCACGATTCCGTGAGGTTCTATCTTGACCCATTTGCGGATGCTTTATTTGTATTTCACAACAAATGTAATCAAATCGTACCAATATCTCCTGAAATTTCCGGGTCCCATCCGGACCCGATTTCACCCCATTTGTCGCATCGTTCTTTTGTCGTGTACGGATACTTAATCATATAAGGCTCCAGTTCGTCAAACCATCCTCCCATACCATCCTTATTACGCAATAACTGCTCTTTAATCCATCCTGCCGCATGACAGCGTTCGCAGCTTTGAATAAGATTGACCCTTTTCCAAAATAACCCTCCTTTTTATCTACGGCAGAATTCTCCGTGTCGGAATCCGAAAAGCGTGTCTCGGCAGGCGGAAGCCCTCGGCAAAGGCAACGCCGGCCTGCAAGCCTCGGTAGCGCGCCTGTATTTCCATATTGCTGAAAAATTCCGTTTTGTCATTTTTGTAGTTGTCCTTCATCCATTGAATCTGGCTTTGATGCTTTTCAAGCATCTGCTTTTTTATTTCAAAGGTATCGCTGATATCTACATATTCCTCGGGAATAAACCCTACGCCGTTCACCGTGTCGACATAATAGATATACGGTGTATTCTCTAAAGGGCTGTATTCCGTTACTATATTGGGTACTGTTGTCATTACAATGACGTCGTTGACCATTTTCCCTGTCAGGTTATGGTCGGGATTATAGTCGTTCGGGTCGTGTGTCAATATAAGGTCGGCTCGGCATCTGCGGATTAAATTTATAATCTCCATGCGGGTTTGCCTGTCCTCAAACAACATTTCGTCGTCATGGTCGAGGCAGAAATATTCCGCACCGATTACGGCGGCGCTTTCCGCCGCCTCCCTTAATCTTATTTTACGAATCTCCTCAGGTTTCATACCCGCCGCGCCGATATTGCCGTTCGTAGTTGTCGCTATAAATACCTTATGCCCGTCCCGCGCGAATTTTGCAAGCGCGCCCGCGCAGGTGTTTTCAACATCGTCCGGATGCGCGCCGATTGCCAGAATATTCATGATTATCCCTCCATTAATAGCTCAAGAACATACATTTCCAAAGCTTCGTAATCACGTGCTTCCACACATTTTTTCTGATATTCATAATCAAATTTTTTCGCTTTTGCTTCAAGCATTTTTGCTATTTTCAGGCTGTTTTCAAGGTGCTTATAGCTTCCGTCCTGTTTCTCTGTACGCATAACCTTAACATCAAGCCCAATATATTCGCCGTTCGCGCCGTAATTGTTTTCCATCAAAACCTTTATCTGATTGAACGCTGTTCTCAGGTTCTCAACACCGAAGCTTTTGTCCTGATCGAATTTCATGCCGTTCTGGTCATTTAAGTGAACGCCCCACAGCTTGCCCATCGCCATTGCAAAACCTATTTCGCTTGCCGGGTCAAGCCCTGCGAGCATTGCGTGCGCAGACTCCAGAAGTCCGCCAACACGGTTTGGGTCAATTGATGCCGCCGATATTGCCATCGCGTGTCCTAAGGTCGGGCAGACGCTTCTGTCGACAGGCTCATTCGGCTTTGTTTCAATCATAACCTTAATATTCTTATCGTATGAAAGCATACCGTTTATTGCTTCAATCAGGCGTTTTACAGCCTCAACAGGGCTTTTGCTTTCATAGCAAAGCGTTCCCTCACGGGCGAGCCATAATACAATTTTGTCGCAGCCAAGCGCGTTCGCGATGTCTATTGAGCGATATGCCCGCCATATAGCGAATTCACGGTCAGTTTTGCTGTTTGAGGTAAATCCGCCGTCAACGGTATGAGGATCCATCCAAAGGCGGGGCGCTACAAATTCTGCCTTTAAATCATATTTATCCAAAATCGCTTTAACCTTTTTTGCTTCCTCGATAATCTCTTTTTCAGTTAAATTATTCATATTCGGAACAGCGTCATCATCGTGAAACTGTATAGCGCTGAATCCGATTTCCTTAAACCTTTTTATTTTTTCCTCAATTGGAATTGTTTCTCTTGTAGCGGGGCCGTAAGCGTCCGCACCTTCATGTACGTTCCATGGCCCTACTGAAAATTTAAACTGTGACATAATTAACCTCCTTATATTATAAACCTATCTTTTTAAAATTACAATTGAATTTTTAAATTTTTATCCACCTGCGGATTTCGCTGCTTTTTACGATTGTTTCCGTCAGCATTACGATATATGCCGCCTGTTCCAATGTGGAGAAAACAGGCTCTCCCTTCATTCCGTCCGCGATATATTTATAAAACGCATAAATATTTCCTTTAAACGCGTCGTTCCAACCCTCGGGGTGCCCCATCGCAAGGCTTGTATATGGCTTTACTTCTGCCGAAACGGCGTTTGGATTTCTGATAATATAACGATTGTCGCCGTCGCGGAACCCCATCCATAAACGGTCGTTTTCCTCCTGATTCCACCTGAGCGAAGCCTTTGAGCCGTTTATTTCAAAATTAAAATAACAGCCGTGACCCGCGCAGGCTTCGGACACATGATATACACCTGTCGCGCCCTTGTCTGTTTTAAACATTACCGCGCCGTATTCCTCGTTTTTAATTTCAACCTCGTCAAATTCCGCCGGCACATTGCTCGTGAAGGTTTCAGTCTGCTTTTTCGGCTTTTTGCGTACAGGAATAACTGTAACCAAATCCGCCATAACCTCGGTTATCCTGTGACCTGTCACATGCTGAACCGCATCCATTAGGTGAGAACCGATGTCGGCAATACAACAGGAATTGCCTGCGATCTCGGGCTCAAGTCGCCAACTGTAATCCGTATCATACAAAAGCCAGTCTTGTAAATATGAGCCTGTTATTATTCTGATATCACCGATATTGCCGTTTTTAATTCTGCTTTTCATTTCCTGTACCATAGGATTTAAACGGTAATTGAAATTAACCATAGCTGCGGTATTGGGATAATCTTTTTTTAAATCCACAAGCTCTTTTGCCTCGGCATAGGTTGCGCAAAGTGGCTTTTCACTTAATAAATGCTTGCCTGATTTTATAATTTTTTTATTGATTTCTAAATGCAAAAAATTAGGTGTGCAATTATGCACCGCGCCAATATCAGGGTCAGCCAAAATTTCGTCAACTGTATTGTAGCATTTTTCGACACCATAATATTCAGCCTTTGCTTTTGCAAGCTCGGCATTTGTATCGGCAATTGCATAAAGCTCACAAAGTCCTATTCTTCGAACAGCCTCAATATGGCTTTCGCCTATGTATCCCATACCGATTATTCCGACTTTAATTTTTTTCATTTCATCACATCCTTGATGATTTCATTGATTTTATCTGCAACCGCCTTGATTTCCTCGTCTGTTGAATTTATATTGATTCCGAACGGAGAGCCCAACCCCTTGTCCACAACGCCTATGCTTATATTAACCGCTCTTTCTAGAACATTATCTGTCTGGGGAAGCATATGCGCCTTATATTCAATATTTTTGCCGTAAGCCTCGCATACATAAGGACACTTGTATTCTGTAGAAGTCTTTTTTTCTAATATCTGTTCCATGTTATTATATACGTGCCAGCCGGAATGGGTAATTGTTTTAGCGCCTATTATATCAGCGAATTTATCAGCATGCTTTTTTTCTTCAAACAGAAGCGTCAGCAGCGTTGCACACTCACCGTCCGTGTCGTTTAATTTTCTGAATCCTAAACCGGGAACCTGTTTAATTTGGTCTTTCAGCTTTTTCTTCTTTTCACGCAAAGTTTTAACAATTCCGTCAAGTTTTCTGATTTGCGCAAGCGCAACCGCTCCGGTAAGCTCATTCATTCTGAAATTCATGCCGATAATGCTTCTGTTGCCAACTTCAACGCCTGTGCGGTTTGGTTTATGCCCCTGATCATGAAATCCAAACGCCATCTCATACATGTCATAATTATCTGTTACAACCAGTCCGCCGTCACCCGATGTTATGGTTTTGAATATATTGAGTGAGAATGCGCCCATATCTCCTATACTACCAAGTTTTTTACCTTTATAGGATCCGCCTGCCGCCTGGCAGCTGTCTTCGATTACATATAAGTTATGTTCCTTCGCAATCTCCGTAATTTTATCCATATTACAAGGATTTCCGAGCATATGTACCGGCATGATTGCCTTAGTCCGGCTTGTGATTTTCTTTTTTATATCCTCAGGATCAATGGTAAGCGATTCATCAATTTCCGCCAGTACAGGAATTGCTTTTGATAGAATAATTGATGATATTGATGCAATAAAGGTGTACCCGGGTACAATAACCTCATCTCCGGGACCTATGCCTAAAGCGGCAAGACATGCCATGAGAGCGGACGAACCGTTTGTAACCGCGACTGAATACTTTGTTCCCAAAAATGCCGCAGCCTCCTTTTCAAAACTTGCAACCTTTTTCTTAAATTTAGGATCGTCTTCTGAGCCATAGCGAAATAAATATCCACTTTCAATTACCTCAATCAATTCCTTTTTTTCTTCTTCTCCTATTAAATATGCTCCGGGACCTGCCATAAAATATTACCTCCATTCAAATATTACTAAATTGTTTTAGTATTATGTCATTATTATACTAAAACGATTTAGTAATGTCAATACATTTCTAAAATTTTTTTCAAAATTACTTGAATTATATTTTAATTTCATATATAATAAGAATGAACTAAAACATTTTATTTCAGAGGAGTAAATACGATGAAAAAGCTTACCATAAAAGAAATTGCAAAAATGGCCGGAGTGTCGCCTACCGCAGTTTCATTTGTAATTAACAATAAAGAGGGAGTAAGTGAAGAAACCAGAATAAAAGTAAATGAAATAATTGAAAGAACGAATTTTAAACCGAGCCTCAATTCAAAAAGGCTCTTGTCAAAAAAAAGCTATAACATCAGCTTAATTCTCAATCCCACATCCTCACCGTTTAAGGATTTATTTTACTTTGAAATAACTAGAGGTATTCTTGAAAAAAGCCGTGAGCTGGGTTATAATATAGTAATAGGTGAGATTTACGCCGGTCATGACGGTAAAAACAAGCTTCCTGATATTATTTATTCCAATGATACCGACGGAGTTATATTTTTGCAGGATATAAGCCGGGAAATACAAAATGAAATCAGCAAAACCGGAATCCCGTTTCTGGTTGTTGATTCACATTCATTTAACGAAGGCTTCCCCTGCGTCAGTACGGATTATACAGAGGCGTCATATACCGCTGCGAAATATCTAATCGGCTGCGGTCATAAAAACATTGCTTTCTTTACATCAAGCTTTATTCCCGATTTTTATATGCAGACCTTTACGGGCTTTAAAAAAGCGATGAATGAAGCGGATTTATCCATTCTGCCTTCTCATATCCAATCTAACGTAAAAGATGAAACCACAGCATTTGCCTGTATGGAACAGCTTTTGAAAAATTCTGATATTCCTACCGCTGTTCTGTGCACCGTCGATATTTTCGCCGTGGGCGCGATACAGTGCGCTAAAGATAATCAATTTAAGGTTCCGGAGGATATTTCATTTATAGGAATTGACGATATTCTTCTTTCTAATTATATAGAACCAAAACTGACCACCATTAAAATTGATAAAATTCAGATGGGAGCGCTTGCCATGGAGTTAATTGCAAAAAAAATAAATGAAGAGAAAACAGACAGTGTTGTTCTAAGGTCTGACGAATTGATTATAAGAGAGTCTGTGCTGAAATTATCTGATTAAAAAAGTTTTTAACAATCAAAAATCTTTATCTCAATAAGTCATGTTACTACGTCAAGAGTAGGTTAATGCCGTGTAAACTTTGGGCATTTTGCTTCTACAAAAGCTTACACGGTTGTGGATGGACACATAATTTTTTGCGGCACATAAATGAAAAAACTGGTTGTTCGCAAATACCCCAAAGGGCGCAGAAGCGCCGTGGTGTACAGTATCGTTGAATCGGCAAAAGCAAAAGGATTAAACGTTTTTTCCTATCTCACTCACCTGTTAAGTGTTTTGCCAGCAATGATGAAGTCAGAAAAATATGATTTAAGTTCTATTGCCTTGGAGCGAGGATATTCCCGATTATTTTAAAAATAATAACATATGATATTGCCCCGTTGTCAGATATGCAGCGGGGATTTTTGAACCCCTGACGCAATACACCCTTAATTTTTACTTACCAAAATTAAGCCATCTACCGCTCCAAAAATGGGGTGTTTCACGTTTTCACGAAATGGGGGGGTTGTATTATACTTCTTATCACTGTATTTACATATAAATTCTTCACTTTTTTAAGCGGAAAATGACATGCCGGTAGGAATATTTTTTTTGAAACATTCATCAATGTAACACTCATCGTCGCACAAAACATATTTCTTCAAATCATGTTCAAATATGACAATGTATTATCCTCTTGAATGATCGCCGATCTTTTTGATATGTATACGGTCTAAAATGGTATGTTCATCATCAAAAGTCCACACTTTAAAACTGACCTGTATGTATGACCTGCCATCTTTAAATTCATCTTTTTGAATATATATTACAGCATTTTTGTAATATCTGACCCCATCGATGTGGTCGTGGTGCTAATGGGTTATCATTACGTCTGTAATATCCTCCGGATCAAGTCCATAACGTTTCAGAACTTCAACAGGCTTGCAAAAATGCATCATGACAAATCCGTCGATGCTGTCACATCCGGTATCAACCAAAATCAATCGGTTTTGTGTTTGTATCAGATAAAACACAAAGGAAATCGGCAGAAAAACATCTTTTCTGCCGATTTCCTTTGAAAATATTGTTTTCACCGAAAACAGACTCTCCGTATTTCATGACAACAAGCTTCAAATCGTCCTTTTTCATTCCTTCACATGTAATACAACCTTGCCCACATTTTCGCTCCGGTACAGTATATCATGCGCTTTTTCCGCATCTGTTACCGGCATAATTTTATATATCGTCGGTTTTACCAGTCCGGAGCTTACCTTCGGAAACACGTTGCGGACAAGCGACGCCAAGATTTCCGCTTTAACAGCCGGCGTTCTTGAACGAAGCGTGCTGCCTATAATTCTTACGTTTCGCACATATATGTTTTTTAAATCAATTTCGGTTATCCGACCCGCCAATGCCGCAATCATTATCCATCTGCCGCCGTGGCTCATATAATGCAGACATTTTCCCATAATTTCACCGCCCAGACAATCTATTGCAACGTCCACCGGGCGACCGCTTTCAAGTTCTCTTTTCAAAACCTCCGCAATGTTATTCTTCGATGTATTTACAACAACATCAGCATTCAGAGGTTTGATCGATTCTGCGATTTCATCTGATAAAACAGTTGTAATTACTCTTATACCGAAAGCTTTTGCCATTGGAATGATAACGCTTGCAAGCCCGCTTGCCCCCGCGTTCATAAGAAGCGTATTGCCTTCTTTTATTTTCCCTTCAATGAATAAATTTAAGTAAGCCGTTGCAAATGCTTCGGGAATTGCCGCCGCTTCCGCCATTGTGCAGTTTTTCGGTACAGGCATAAGCATATCGTATTTTACGGCAGCATACTGTGCATATCCTCCTCCTCCAAGCAGTGCGCAAACCTTATCGCCTTTTTTCCAATGACTGTTTGTTTTTGCCGCTTCGCCAAGCTCGACAATAACTCCTGAAATTTCAAGCCCCATCCACTCAGGACAGCCCTCCGGCGGAGGATAATCACCCTCGCGCTGCATTAAATCCGCACGGTTAAGCGCCGCAAAATGGATTTCCACAAGCGCCTCGTCCGGTTGAATAACAGGATTTTCTACATCGCTCCACAACAAACTTTTATCCTCACTTACCAAAATTGCTTTCATAAATCACTTACTCCTTTTTTTATTTTAGATTTCTCTGCCAGGTTTCCAGTCAAAATTATCAACAACAGCTTTCACATTTTTTAAAACCGGCTGAAGCTTTGTTGATATTTCATCATGCCTGAATACGCACAAATACATACAGCTGCCAAGCATCGGTCCTATCATTCTGTGCATTTTGCAGAATCTGCCGACCGATAAAAATAGAAACGGAATTTTAAGTTCTCTTTTTAATGCGGCTGTAATTTTCAAATTTTCAAGCATTTCTTCCTCAGTTGTCGAAGCGGTAACTATTTTTGAAATATCCGCGCCGCGGCTTTCGTGCATTTTTGCAATCTTTAAAACCTGCTCCTCTTTCAAAAATTCAAATGTGTGAGATGACATCAAAACCTCGCCGCCCTCTTTATGTACAGCGTCAATCAGTTTCTTCTGTTTATCGACCACTGCCGGATTTTTTGTAATTTCAAGCGGCGACGGGTCAAACATGTCGCCCATAATGTCGCACAAAGTAGCTCCTGCCTTTATTGCCGTCAAAATCCCCTCTACAAGATGCTCATCCGTTAAACCCTGATTATAAGCCGTCCTGTAATTTGTGATGTAAATCGGCTTGTCACCCGCATATGAAAAGATATTTCTATAGGTATCTTCTGTTTTGAATTTTGGATTAAGCCTGCACAGTTGAAGTCCGAATGCGTCTGCTCCGTCAGCTGTCGCATTCACAATTTCAGATATAGCCCTTTCCGGATTATCAACCTGTATCATGCTTGTTAAAAGAGGTTTTGCGTGTCCTAAAAATGATGGTTTCATATTGTTTTCCTCCTATGGCCGCGGCATGGCAAGCCTGCCGCCGTCTATAATATGATTTGTCCCTGTTATAAATGCCGCCTTGTCTGATGCCAGATACATGATAAAATCTACAATTTCCTGCGGATTTGCCGCACGTCCGATAAGCGTTTTCATGTCTGCCATACCCGGACGGGTAAGAACAGGCCCGGGAGTAACGCAAACGGCTCTTATATTATGCTTTGCCCCATAGATAGCTAAGGATTTTGTAAGACCGTGCATGATTCCGCTTTTTGCTGTTGAATATGCCATTCCCATATCACTGCCTTCTTCACCCGTAACCGAGCCCAAATTGATGATAACACCGCTGTGCTGCTTAACCATTTGCTTCATGACCGCATGAGCAAAATAAAACGGTCCTTTCAAATTCACATCAAGCCCCCAGTCATAAACCTCTATGGGCATATCTGCAAAATCCTCATAACGATTCAGAATCCTGCATTCATATCCGCCCGCACAGCTAATCAAAATATCAATGTTGCCGAATTCTGCTATTGCTTTATCTTTCGCTGCTGTCACTTGCTGATAAACACGCACATCGGTTACCGAGTATATCGCTTTCCCACCGTTTTCATTAATTTCAAGGCATTTTTCTTTGAGCGTCTCTTCGTTTATGTCGATAAGCACTACATTTGCGCCTTCTTTAGCAAAGCATTGTCCGCATAGAAGTCCTATTCCGGACGCTCCGCCTGTAATCATAACAGTTTTGTTTTGAAATTCCATATAGTATCTCCCCTTCACATCGCTTTTCTTGAGCCATCAATTAAATAATTCTGTCCCGAAATATAGCTTGCTTTATCACTGGCAAGAAAACAAATTAAATCTGCCACCTCCTGCGTAGTACCTGAACGCGGAGTAAAGGATAAATTCAGGTTATCCTCGTCCTCAGCAGAAACCTTTATATTTCCCGGCGAAACCGTATTTACGGTAATTCCTTTAGGCGCAACCTCCTTTGCAAGCGCCTTTGTGAACGCTATGATTGCGCCCTTTGTCATAGAATAGTCAACCATATTTCTGTTTCCATATACGCCCGCTACCGAGCCCAGATTTATAATTCTGCCGTAATTATTTTCTATCATATTATCAATGACAGCTCTGGTGAAATACATTGTTCCAAGTATGTTTATATCAATTTTCTTTTTCCAATGCTCACTGATTGAGTTTGCAAATTCTTCAATATCGCACCGCCAAATCCCTGCATTGTTTACCAGTATATCAATTTTACCAAACTTTTCTAATATCTCTTTTGAAATTTCGCACACCCTTTCTTCGTCCGACACATCGCAGCTATACGCCAGTACGTTGCTGTTTATCTGCGAAATATTCTTTTCTGCCTTTTGAAGCAACTCTTTATTATAATCCACCATCACCACATTTGCTCCGCTTTTTGCAAACTGCATAGCAGTTGCATAGCCTATTCCCAGTGCCGCTCCCGTAACTATAACTGTTTTGTTTTCAAACATAATACTACCTCTCATTCAAATATTTTTATATCTTTATTATAACACCTTGACAAGATAAAATAAATACATTATAATATTAAAAAACAGAACTATTCTGCTGTGAGGTGATTTTATGCCTGAATATATACTCCCGTCACTGTTATATTTTTCGTCACAAAAATGTTGTTTTTTAAATGGTCAGATGTGCGATTTTTCGTCATTGCCAAGACCATTTTTTATACTTTCGCAAGTTAACAGCGGAAATGCAGTTTTTAAAGGAAAAACAGGAACAATATCTTTAAAACCTGGCGATGTGTTTTTCATCCCTATGGGAGAAACTTATATTTCGCAGTGGAGCGGAGATGATGAAATGAATTGTTCCAGTGTGTTTTTTTCTTTTGATCCACGGAACAATTTTTTTAAAAACTATAAATTTACTCTTCAGAAAATAGATATAAAAAACCTTGATGAAATAAAAGAACTTTTTTATTGTATAATGAATTACAATAACACTGATGATTTTATGGCACTTGATATAATCGGTAAATTTTACTTAATGTGCGGCATGATATTTCCCTTACTTTCCCACAGTGAAAACATCAGGAATACTTTCATAATACAAAAAGCAATCAGCTATATAGATATTAACTATAATTATAATATATCCGTAAAATATCTTGCCGGCTTGTGTAATTTAAGCGAATCGAGATTTTATCACTGTTTTAAGGAAATAATGGGCATTTCGCCTGTTAATTATAAAAATAAAGTCGCGGTTAATTATGCGTTTCAGAAGCTTCAATACAATCACGAAAAATCAATCGAAGAAATAAGCGAAGAATGTGGTTTTTCCTCTTCGTCGTATTTTAGGCGCGTATTTAAAAAAATAACCGGCAAATCGCCAAAACAATGTAGAAATATGATTAAGCTATAAACATTTAGCCTTTATGTATTGAAATTTTGGGAAAGGATTTTCAGATGAAGAACCGCAATATAAAGCCATCTACCGCTCCAAAAAGGGGTGTTTCATGTTTCCATGAAAAGGGTGGTTCACGTTTTGTAAGCGGAAAATAGGTTCTTTCCAAAGTTAGTTGACGGTTTGATTTTTGCTGGTTGATATGTTTGTGTGGAGTAAAGAGCCTAAAAAATAAGCGACTTAGGTTTTGGACCTGAGCCGCTTAAAGTCTGTATATGGATTAGAATAAGGTTTTTTACGCTGCTTTTAAGATTCCAATTTTGACATTAAAACCACACACTCAATATGTCATGAGTCGATGATGTTGATGTTTATATGGTAGGGTTGAGCTGATGGAATAGATAAATTCAGTTCTTATGGTTGAGAAGTTATTACTACAGTCCCTGAATCTTCATCCCAATCAACTTGACAACCCAGACTTTCCGCTATAAACCTTGCCGGAACCATTGTGCGGTCATTCATGATTTTCGCCGAAACATCCAGCTTTACACTGCGGTCGTTCACTGTTGCAACATCACTGCCGATTTGAAGAATAATTGTATTATCATCCTTTGTTCCCGTTATTCTCTGCGTATCCTCATCCCACGTCACGGATGCGCCCAGCGCCTCAAAAATGGAACGCAGCGGAACCAGCGTACGACTATTATATAATATTGACGGCTGATCGGAATATATCTCCGTTCCGTTAACACTTACCGTTGCGGTTTTATACCCGACTAAGGTGGATCCGTCCTCAATAAAGATAATATCTTTGTCGGATAAATGATAAATCGGACTTGTGATGCCGTAAAAATCTCTAATTTTAAATTCATATAGCAGCTTGAATTTAGTCCCGTCAAAAACGGATATCTGTTTTTGTTCATACGTCTTTCCGGCACCTCCCGTAGTAATAAACACCATGTAACCATTACCGTACATTTCACTTACGTATTCGCTGCCATTATCAAACTCAATTTTTGACCATTGATTTCCGTCCGATGATACAAGAGGATCAAACGACGGTCCTGAGAATGTCTCATTATCAATCATTGTGTGATCAAACTGATAAAAGTGGGCGCCATCCCATTGCGCGAAAGAATTTGCCGCAATCGGTTCCCATGATAAAGCGTCTTTGGATATCAATACTTTATCACCATCGTCATAGTATTTGCAAAAGATCAGATCATCTTTCCCTTCCGCCGTCTGAAAAAATGCAACTTTGCCATTGAGCTGCGGTATAACCGGAGCGTTGACAGTCCAGTTTTCCAAATCATCGGTGACAATGGACGCGCCTTTGGAAGTAAACAGATAGAATCTTCCGTTTAATTTCACAAAACTCCAAAACTTCTCTTTTTGCTTTTCACCGTTTACTTCATAGTAAAAATTAGGATTATCCTTGATTTGTGTTTCTTCCAACTTAATGGTTTTCCAATGAATCCCGTCATCGGACACTTCATATTGCCAATCCGGTTCAGTCATAAATTTCGGCAAGCCATCCATATCGTACAATCTTCCCGGCACGCTGGTAGGTATCCATTTCATTCCGTCATCAGATACTTGAGCAGTTTCTTCTAAGAAATTAATCCTCAGGAGCTTTGCCCCATTCGTATTAAAATTATACTTAGCCAAGGGGGCGTCTCCCCCTGATTCCCAATTTTCACCGTCTGCAGTAGATAAGATTTTTCCTTCTGAATCAACTACAATTATTTTATCTTGAAATTGGCACCTTCCATATATGTTTCCCGGTGCAGTCTGTGGATAGAGCACCCAACTGAGCGCTTCTTCAGCCGCCATAACCAGTTGTGGGGTAAGGATATAACATAACACAAATGCACATATTACTGTTGCTGCAATTCTTTTCTGCACTGCAATCACTCTCCTCTGTCAATATCATTTGAATCCTCTTCGAACTCCATTTGAAAATATCTTCCGATCTTTTTAGTAAGCGGATTGATTTGCGCATTGACTTTACTGCACTGTCCGATTACCATCTCTTTTTGGGTAGAATATTCAGCACCTCCTATCTGACCGGTTGCCTTCAGCTTTTTCAATATCCGCAACGCATTTTTATAGTGTTCTTGATTCAACCGTTCCACCCTCATCAGCTGTTCACAGGCCCGATATGCCATTGCATAATCTTCCATCTTTATTGCTATTGAATATTGTTCCAAATAATAGCGTCTTTCATTTGGATTTAATTTTTGCGCCATTTGTACCTGCGCGACGTACTGCGTTTTATCCTGCGTCATACCTAAACTATTATTTGCAATGACCATTTGATTTTGTGAACTCCACGGCATACAAATCATATTTATCCGGCATAGTCTCATTGACTCTTCATATCTTTTTTGATTCAGCAGAACTATTGAATGATTATACAGAATCTGCCCTATAAGCAGCATACCGATACAAATGATTAAAATACCAGCTCCCACAGTCATTATTTTTCTCGCGCCTTTGTTCAGCGGCGCCTCTTCCCTGCTATCATCGAATGCAATCAGCATTCCAAATAATGCAAAGACCGCCGGGAAATTCAGATCTATATCCATTAAGCTGTGAAAAAAAATCAGTGTAACAACAGCAATGACATATAAGCTTTCAGCATTATGCTCATGATAAAACTGCTTAATCCTTCTCTTATAAAAGATAAAAAGCATTGATAAAAACAACAGTCCACTTATTATCCCGCCATCTAAAAATAGTTGTAATATAGCGTTATGTATATATTGAACAGAATATTTTGACGTCTGAACCCCGTATTGCATAGCGTCCCAGTTTCCTGCGCCGATACCGGTAAGCGGACGGGATAGAATAAGCCTGATTGCATCGGCCATATAGATGAGTCGTTCTATAAAAGTTGCCGTGCTGATTTGCATTTTCCCCATATAATATATACCAAAATAAATTCCCGCAATTGCAAAGACGATAAATAATCCTTTCAAAATATTAGGATACATTTCTTTATTTATCTTCTGCTTCAACAAACAAAAACCATACACGGCAATCACTGAAAAAACAAAAATGCCGGCAAAAATATATTTGCTTTCCAGTACACTGTATTTTAAAGCGAAACAAGCCGATAGCAACGAAATGATCATCAAACCCAATACATTAATTGCTTTTTCCGCATTTTTTAATACAAATAATAATGCCATGACTATAATGAATGTTATGGCAATGGCTCCTTTGGATACAGTCAAGAATAATCCCATTAGAAACAAATGCGAATAAATAAGATACTTTGTTTTTTCACGTTGTTTTTCACTAATCGTTTCATAATATAAAGAAAGAAAAAATCCACTTCCCATTAAAACAGCCGTACTGTTTGCATATTGCAGCAGAGATTGCATTCTTACGAAATGACCTGCGTCAAGTATTCCATCTTTAATTGAAATAATATTCATATAGCATAAAAAACCAAATATGAGCATGGCGAAACAACCGCAGTAGATGATTTTAAATATGGCCTTACTATCCTTGATATAGTTTCCTGTAATAAAAACCGCAGCGGAAAAACATAATACTTTAGTACTCTCCAATAATGCCTCATATCTATTATCAGCAAAAAATACCGAATTCATTATGTAGATACAGGAAAAAGCAATGGCAACATACACAAAAAAGCGATTTTGCCCGAAACATATTTTTCGTTTTATAAAGAACATGCTACTTACACATACTAGAATGAATGAAAAAATCAAATATTGGATTGGGAAAAAAGCCCCCTGAAAAAGCAATCCGAAAAATAATACAAATCCAAATCCATAGTTCATAATATAAAAACTATCATGTTTTTTGATTTTTTTCATAAATACCATCCTATTTATGTTTATTATTATACAACTATGGAAATTATAACATACTTTTTATGGTTTGTCTACTATTTTTTGGGGTGTGCAAAAAATGCACCGATTTTCACACCCCAAAAATATAAACATATTATACTTTACCAAGTCATATAATATTTTGTTTTGATAAATGCGTTCCTTGCCTATCTTTTCCGATACCAGAAAACCTTCCTTTTCTAATGTTTGTAAATAGGTAACCGCAGTGCGCCTCGAAACCGATAAGCCTTGCTCAATATACTGTATTTTAGTGTAAAATTCATAAAACAGAAGATATATCAATTCCTTAGAATACATTTTTGGAAGCTTCTCTTTGATTTCAGCTGTCATTTTAGATTCCTCATCATTGATTTTCTTAACAAGTTGTAATGTTTCTATCGCGGTTTCCTCAATGCCAGTTAAAATGTAAACAACCCAATCTTCCCAATTATTATGGGTGCGAACTTCCTGTAAAAGTTTGTAGTATGCGGTTTTATTTCTTATGATATAGCTACTCAAATAGAGTATAGGACTGTCCAACAACTCTTTCAAAACCAAATATAATATATTGATAATTCTGCCTGTTCTGCCATTGCCGTCATAGAATGGGTGTATGCTTTCAAACTGATATTGAATCACCGCAAGCTTTATAAGCGGATCTATTCCATCAGTATCCTCGTTGATATACTTTTCAAGATTACGCATTAATTCTAATATTTCAGCCTCGCTGCCTGGAGGAGTATATACTGTTTCTCCGGTTGATTCATTCATTAAAACCGTACCGGGCAGCTTTCTGATGCCTGCTCGGTTATTTTCAATACATCCCTGTATTTCAACGATCATATTTGTAGTAAGCATTTCATTGCTTTTTACTTTTTCATAACCATGCCATAAAGCACTCCTGTATGACACAACCTCCTTAGCAGCTGGATTCATTATACGATTGCCGCTCAATGCTTTGTATAACTCATCATGTGTTGTTATAATGTTTTCTATCGCAGAACTGTCCTTCGCTTCATTAATGGTCACCGCATTGATTAAAATATGTTTATTGGCAATAGTATCCGCATAGCCCTTTAGTTCCGCCAAAGCTCTGCTTGATCTTGATAAAGCCTTCAAAACTGCCTTTGTTTCCAAATTAGCCCTTGGCGGCAACATAGGTAATTGATAAGCATTCATTGCATTCACCTCTCTTACACAAGTAATTTACCACGTTTTTTTGCATACGTCAATATATTATGTGTGAAAAAGAGAGATTTTTTGCATATTTTCACTCATGAAAATAGCTGAATTCCTCAAACATTATTGCACATTAAATATCAAGACATCACCGGTTGGTTCAAGTTTATCCATTGAGTTCCAAACAAAGACTTTTACAATATATTGACTTTCTGTTGCATTTGCAAAGGATAGACTATCAAAAACCACATCATTATTTCCAGCGTTGAGCAACTGGGTCTTAATTTTCATTCCCAGCAGTTTAGCGCTTGTTTTCTCATATACAACCAGTACTATTGAATTTGTAACGGGATCATCAACATTATTTATTCTTATAGCCGCCAGCCCGCTGATAGTATTGTTTGATTTTGTCATTGTGTTAAATAGCAAAGTATTACTATGCAATGCCTTTGTAATAGTATATTCTTCTAAAACATACTCACTATCGTTCATTTCAGTGGCTTTTGCATAAAATACTAACGCAGTATCTATGTCAACCATTATTGGGGCAGAATATAATTCCCAGCTAAGCCCATCAAGATCGTTGCCAAAACCAAGATCATATGTCGCTTCTTTATCAAGCACTGCATAGTATATTTGTGCCTCAGGTGTCGAGCAATTTAACTCAACAGTTTGTTTCCCGACGTAATTACCACTTGTCATACTCGCAGTGGGGGCGTTGACTGTTGTTTCATAAGCAAACAGCGGATAAATGACCGCGTCTTGGTCTACAAAAGAACTGGCGTAGTAATCGCTCCATCCTGCAAAGACCATTCCGCTGAGTGTCGGGTTCTCCGGTAGTACCGCTTCACTGCCGTATTCCAACACCTGTTCATCAATAACACTCCCATCCCAGTTCTCAAATTTGACAGTGTAATTGTTAAGTGTATACTGAGCAGAAACAATCATATTATCTGTTACCGTAGTTGTTCCATTTAAAACAGCGTCCCAGCCAACAAAAGAGCTTCCTTCTTTTTCGGCAGGATCAGGCCCAACCAGTGGATCTCCATGCTCGAAGCACTTGATTTCGATGTCATTGTTCTCCCAATCCACAAAAATCACGGTGTATGTTTTTTTCTTATATTGTGCTGTAATTGTCAAATCATCACGTATGTTAGTGATTCCCGTGTCCCAGCCAGTAAAATCATATCCTGTTTTTTCCGGAACAGATGACGGGAGAACAGCAGAATCTCCTTTTATGACTGTTTGCTTGTCAATTAACGTGCCATCCTCATCTACAAATTCTACTGTATAGGTAGGCAATGGAGCAGAAATTGTATCAACATATATTGGACTGGTTCCTCCTTCAACACTAATCATAACAATAAAGTCGCCTGTTTTGAGGCTCGGGTCTTCCTTTGGATTGAAAGTAAATGAATACTCACCATTTGTACCCAATGTGGTTTGTGAAACGTACTCAAGCTGACTGGCAGTCGGATCTGAATTTGTTCCTTTAAACACCATTATGGTTGCTTTTTTACCGGGCACACCTAATGTTCCTGATATAGTACGGGCGGTTCCTGTAGTGTCTTCTAAGGTATCATAAGTAATGTACTGAGTTATATTACCCAAGGTATTAACATCCGCACGATACCAAGAATTTTCAACATATCCGTTATAGACGGACACATTGTTATCAACCGTAGCAACTAAGGACAACTGCGCATATGTTTTATTATATTGCCACTCTCCGGGATATCCCATGCTGTTCGCATAGGTTGGATCATAGGCATAATAATAGTTGCCGTCCGTCAGATTCTGATATTTATAACGTTTGTAGTTGTAGGCTGTTACCTTTATATCATTGCTCTTAAATCGATATGTTGTGCGAGTCTTAACTTCCTTATTAGCGGTTGCGGTAACTGCGGTCGGACTCCAAGCAGACCAATCGCTCCACTTGTATAAATAATACGTATATATGGCATTCCTGTATCGATATTGGGTGTATGCCGCTGCGGTTTGCACCTGTGCGGAGCTTTCATTCCACCAGAATTTTTGCAGATAAGTATTTCCACCGTATACATATGAACCATACCGGCGCGAACCATAGCTGCTATCATAATATGTAAGCCTGCTATCCAACTGTATAGCCTGATACGACCCGCCCATTGAGGAACTATACGTACTCATTTTACCATTGCTGTATACATACCTATTATACTTCCAAACAGTTTTATAAGTTGCCGGAATTGTTTGGGTTCCAACTTGTCTGTTTGTGTTAGCGGTTATGGAAGTGTTTTGCCATGCCGACCAAGTTCCCCAAGATGTTATCTGCGAATCATATAGCGTCCATCCAGACATTGTTGAAGCAGTGCTTGTTGTTGTTGATTTATCCCTATAGCTGTATTCTGTTCTGCTCTCCGTCACATAGTCACCAGAAGGTGGTGGGTTGACACTCCAATCGCTCCATTGCAAACCTAAGTCAATACTTTTGGAAACGGATTGGGCAATCGGCACACCCGTGTTGCCGTCGTCAACAATACCGACTACGGACACTTCCGCTACTGTTGCTATACCGCTGTATGGGACAAATACATCCTTTGTCAGCAGCCCTGATGCATATAGACTAAAAGTTTCCGTTTCGGATGCAACCATTTTCCCAGCTTCGGTTTTCAGCATTGTAATGAGCTTGCCTTTTGTCACAGCATTAGGGAAATTACTCAGTTTTACTTGTGCCGTATATCCGGAAGCGTCGGTATTCCGAATTGCTGAGTTTATACTGGCTGTAATTGGCAAATCCACATTTGCCCATGTGTAGACAGCCTTAATCGTTATATTTTCCTTTACAAATTGATAATCAGTTTTGTCCCATCCGACAAATTTATATCCGGTTGGCACTGTTGGATTGGCAGGAGGGATTGCGCTCCCGCCAAAAGGGATACTTTGTGTAGCGCCGATTTGGTTGCCATCCTTATCAACAAATTTTACATTATATTTATTGATTTGATAGTATGCCGTAAACGTTTTGTCACTCGTAATATTCGTTAATGTAGCAGGATTGCTTCCTTCCATCCAAACGTTAAATGTATAGCCATTCCTGCTTGGGGCGGACGGTGTGACATTGCTACCATATTGGACAGACTTTGATGCCAAAAGCTTCCCATCATAATCGTTAAACGTTACAGTTGAGTTTGCGTGGGCAACTATTGCATTTGATGCTTTAGGCGTTGTACTATAACCCGCAGAATTTTTTGTTCTGACTGAAATTTTATATGTTCCAGAATTTTTTAATTGAAAAGTAGCTTTTGAGGAATTATAAGAAAATGATTTTTCTGACTCACTAAAACGGGAGTTAGTGGTACAAATTAGGGTTGCATAGTAATTATCAATTATCCCCGTGGCTCCCGACCAATTCACAGAAATGGTCGCTCCAACGTAAGTGTCCGAAGATGTATTTGGCGAGGAAATGCTAACCGCTAAAGGAGAAGTTGGCACTTTCGAAGGAGTTTGTGTTTGTGAACCTCCCGGAAGATAATCATATGGGTTTAAGCCGGGCGCTTGCAATGTTCCATAGTACTTATTTTCATTTCTGACCTCATAATGCAAATGTGGACCGGTAGAAAATCCTGTACTGCCTGACTTTCCTATCACTTGACCTGCAGAAACGCTTTGCCCCTTTGAAACTACAAGCGCAGATAAATGTCCAAAATAAATATATCGAGTTTTCCCGTTAATTGTACATCGCAATATTACACACAGACCATAACTTTTACTATGATTAGCATCATACCAACCCGCAAAATCTATAATCCCGTCATATGTAGCGTAGACATTATTTCCTAAAGGAATAGCGAAATCAGTTCCTGCATGATACAAAGGCGAACCATTAATAACATAAGAATACCAATTTTTCCATTCCTTTTGTATTTTCGACCTATCAAGAGGCCAAACGGGGCCCGCTGCATAAGCTGTCATTTCTGAAACCAGTCCTAACAGCATCACCACAACAACCGCCATTGAAACCAATCTTTTTTTCATTTTCTTTCACTCCATTCGTTTTGAGTTATTGATTCGCGATATTTAGGTCTCCTATTTTTTCGTACCTTCCATTAAACTTGCCAACCACCGCTCCGTTTCTTGTTTTGTTATTGCCAAATGCTCCGGTACATACTTTTCCGCAAACTCCATAAATAGCCGAGCTAATTGCTTCTGTATGAAAAAGCAGTTGAACATATCGCCAACGCCGGTGTTTTGGATATTATATTCCACTACAAGGCTCCCGTCGCTACGGGCTAAGACGCACAGATCCTCTTTGGCATCTTTATCGACAATATAAAGCCGGCACGGGTCGGCAGGGTCGTTGGAGCGCGCAATTAGATTTTTTAAAACATCCGTGGCTTCCTCGGATGTGAAATTCGGGATAAAGGCATAATGATCAGTCAGCCGTCCCGTTCGCACCAGCGCCTCCAGTCCCCGTTTCGTGCAAAGATTAATCGTAAGCGTTTGCGGGGTATGAGCATAACGCAGCCCCAAAACCTCTGCAAAACCATCAAACAGCGCGTCGGCTTTTTCCCTTTCCAAGCCTTTTTCACGGTTGCCTGTCAGCGCGTAAAAAGCCTCGTAATTTTCATGCGCAAGACGCTGCCGGACGCTACTCCAAATCTGCGGCGGAATCAAGTTGTAGCAGGGGTTCTCCTTAAAAATCGCGCTGCCGCTTTCCGCCTCCGCGTCGCTGCACATGTCCAGAACAAGATTGATATTGCGTTCTTTGACCAACAGCGTATAACCCTCGTTCATTCCGTTCCATCTGTTTTGAAAAAAGGAATACCACTTTCTGTCTGTTGAAATATAGCATTCCTGATACTCCTGTGGAGAGAAGGAAAGAACCATATATCGTTTCTGTGTTCTGATTAAAATAACACTTTCCATCCAAGACGCTCCATAAGCCCCGGAAAGCTCCCTGGAGTGCAACTGATAGGGACTATATTTTAACAGCGGAAGAAATGCCTTAAAAGTCAACGCGTTTCGCATAACATCCTCCGTGTAAAAGTCAATCCTGTGCTCAACAGACAGGCAGCTGCCGTGCAAATCCGCCATTAGACGTTCGATAGGCGCAAGAATACCGGAATTAATACATAGATTGATTCTGACTTCACAGAAAAAACCGTCCGATTCGGCATCAGTACGAACCAAATCCAAAATGTCGTCATAAAAGCGCACTGTCTTCTCCGTATCATATACAATAAACTCCAACGGGTCATGCGGGGAAGCTACGCTGTCATTAAAAAAAATATTCCGGATTATCTCAAAAGCCTGCATCTGCCCTCTGTCCATATCAAGCAGTTTAATGAACTCGAAAAAAGCTTCCTTTTCTGTTTCATTAAAATTCAGCAGGGTAATAATTTTTTTCTCCTGCTCCTTTGTAGGTTTCTGAATTCCCTTCATAATGCGGTATAGCGTAGCCTTACTCACATTGCACATTTTCTGGAATTCATGTACAGGTATTTCGCGCTCTTTAAGTTTTGATTTCATAAAATAATAGATACCATTTTCATCCATGGATTTCACCTGTCTCTTTTTATTAATGTAAAACATTATATCATATAATTTCCAAAAAATCAATTGGTTTATGAAATATATTTAAAATGTTTCGTGAATCTTTTTTCCGACATTCAAACCGAAGCAGGTTATAATACCTTCCCGGGAGTTTTGCCTGCTCGCCCATGTGTGGCTGGTTTGACGCTTATGTTTGATACAAAGCCTTGTCTGCTCAAAGTCAGAAAAAGGCGTAAAAATAAAGTCTTTCGAGGTTATTTACAGACCTCGGAAGACTTTATTTTTATTTGTTATTTAATTTATTTTGCAATCAATATTGCGTTTGCCTGTATAATGGGTTCGATCAGAAAAGCCACTAACACCAGCTTATCCTATTTCATCAATTCAGATTTCATTGTCAACGACTTGTCAAATGTATTTGCTCGTTTCCCTCACAGAAAACGTGGATCACCCGTCTTTATGCTTTTTATGATAGTCCGAACCCATTCGGGATTCGTCTTGCTTTGGTATAACATTTTGCGCAGAATTCTATTGGTTAGGTACCACTTATGGCATTATTGTATCATATCATTTGTATAATACAAGCATTTAATTTATTTTTGCATAATTTGGTTATAGTATGCAAAATGTTTGCTCATTTATTCCCAATCAACTCCTCCCTTAGAAACAAACGTTATATCACATGTTCTATATACAACAACTTTATCCACCATAGCATTCCAGAGTTTTTCATCAAAGTCTGCGAGTAGTCCATCTTGTTTTTGCAGCGACTGTATAAGTTCCGTGATGGCCTGACGCTTCACGGTATACTCCATCCGCTTATTGCTGACGGCAACGATATCAAGCTGAATCCTGTCAAACCGGTCTTTTAGCTCCGAATACTTTTTGGCATATTCAGCCTGATTCAGCGCCGAATGGGCATTTTCGTCCACACAATTACGCAGCAACGCAGTGACCGCTTCCAGTTCCTCCCGTAGTTTATTGTCCTCCCTGTCAAGGGCAGAGGTATCGGTCAGCTTTTTAATAAATTTCTTTAGAAAATCATCCATACGCCTATTTACCTTTTATATAATCTCCTATTATTATTTAAATTAAAATTTATATCCCGTGGGAGGCATGCATAATTCTAAACGGCCACTGGGTTTACTTTCAAAGGATAAAAATTATAAAACATCTAAAAATGTAATCCGCATGCTTACCGAATGCGTAAGCAAGGGCGGCAATCTGCTGATTAATGTCAGACCTAACGCAAAGGGGGAAATTCCCGAGGAATCGGTGAAAATTCTTGAAGACGTAGGCAAATGGATGCATAAAAACAGCGACAGTATTTATGGATGCAGAAAATCAATAATGGAAAAACCTGAATGGGGACGATATACTCAAAAGGATAATTTATTATACGCGCATATTTATTAACGTGGCGTATCATCCTTTAGATTAAATGATTTAGAAGGGAAAATTAAAAAAGCTCGCCTGTTATCAGACGACTCTTAGCTTGAATTGTTCAGACCGTGGAATTCAGAAAAATTTCCGAATGATGCATTTATCGAACTCGGATGCGCCGACCTGCCCGATGATAATGATACCGTAATTGAAATGGAATTAAACTAACATAAAACAGATGGGATGTATTTATTTTACATCCCATCCTTTATATTAAATTTCATGAAGAAGCTTAAAACTTTCTTTTAAACTCGAATATAACTCCCGATAAACCTTATAATATTTTTCGTATTCTGTGATGTTTTCCGCAATCGGTTCCTGCACCGCCTTATATTTTACCGTTTTGCGGCAGCCGTCTTCAACCGATTCATATATGTTCGCGCCCACGCCTGCCAGAATCGCCGCGCCTAAGGCGGGGCCTTCCGTGGATTGCATGGTTTTCACCGAACAACCAAAAACGTCCGCCAGCATTTGCCGCCAAAGATGACTTGTGCCTCCGCCCCCGCACGCCGCCATGTCGGATACAGAGATATTCATTTCTTTTATAATTTCAAGACAATCCCGCAGAGAATATGCGACGCCCTCCATAACAGCTCGAATCATATCTCTTTTCTGGTGAACGGCTGATAGCCCAATAAAAACTCCTCTTGCGTTCGGGTCAAGGTGTGGGGTTCTCTCCCCCATCAAATACGGCAGATACAAAAGTTTATTACAACCGATTTTTGACTGTTCCGCCTCTTTGTCCATTAAATAATACGGGTCTGCGTTCATACCCAGCGCGATTTCCGTTTCGCTTTTACAAAAACTATCGCGGAACCATTTCAGCGACAGTCCGGCCGCCTGTGTCACTCCCATGACATGCCACTTACCGGGAACAGCGCAGCAAAATGTATGCACTCTGCCTTTCGGGTCAATCACCATTTCGGACGTATGCGCGTACACAACGCCGCTTGTGCCGATTGTAGTGAACGCCCGACCATCTTCCGCAACTCCCGTGCCCACAGCTGCGGCGGCATTATCACCCGCACCGCCCACGACTATCGTTCCTTCAGCAAGCCCTGTTTGCGCTGCCGCCTCTTTTGTAACCCGACCTGTTATATCGGGGCTTTCATAAACCTTGGCTAAAAGTGCTTTGTCGATTTCCAGTTTCTCTAAAACTTCATCGCTCCAACAGCGGTTTTTTACATCCAAAAGCTGCATTCCGCTTGCGTCGGAAACGTCCGTCGCAAATTCTCCTGTCAGCTTATATCGGATATAATCCTTCGGCAGTAGAATGTGCCTGCATTTTAAGTAATTTTCCGGTTCGTTCTTTCTAACCCAAATAATTTTTGAAGCTGTAAACCCTGCCAAAGCCGGATTTGCCGTAATCTCCATCAACCGATTTGCGCCCACTTTTTGGGTAATATCGCCACATTCTTCCGCCGTTCTCCCGTCACACCACAAAATAGATGGACGTATGACCTCTCCGCCCTCGTCCAGCATCACCAGCCCGTGCATCTGCCCTGAAAGACCGATGCCTGCAATGTCTGATGAATTAATTCCGTCAGTGACGGCGTTGATTGTTTTTACAGTGGCTTGCCACCAGTCATATGGATTCTGCTCAGCCCATCCGTTTTGAGGCTGATATAACGGATAGTCGGCAGATGAGGAACACACTGCGTTTCCTTCGGTATCAAACAACACCGTTTTCACGCCCGACGTTCCGAGGTCTATACCTATCAAATACCGCATTTATTACTCCTCCTTTTCAAATCGGACGATCTCCGTCCGCCCCGCACCGATCAACAGTTTTTGAAATCCGCATAAGCTTTTGTGTGGAATGTATTCAAATTTTAATACGCTGTACATCGTATCAAACGCACTGTTATTGAGAATTTCCACCGTATTTTTGTCCAGCCAGTTTTCTGTGATATCCGCATAGGACAGCCCGTGTCCAAATTCGTACAGCGGCTTCCCTTTGTAAAATTTGTATGTTCTGTTTTCCATGGAATAATCCTCAAACGGCGGCAAATCGTCCGTCGAACGGTAAAATGTTACGGGCAGCCGTCCGCTCGGGCTTACTTTTCCGAATAAAATGTCGGCAAGCGCCGCACCGCCCTCCGCACCAGGATAAAAGCATTGTATCACCGCACCGCATTGCGCGTCCTGCTCGCAAAGATTCACGCAGCTCCCGCTCACATTTACAAACACAACAGGCTTGCCCGTTTGAATAATTTTTTTAAATAGCTTTTTCTGCGGCTCAGGTAATTCAATATCTTTTTTATCGCCGCTTAAACCGCCGTTGTAGGCGTCTCCTTCCTCGCCTTCCATGGTCGGATTCAGCCCCATGCATAAAATTACGACATCCGCTTTTTTCGCCGCGATGACCGCTTCCCTTTCGGGCTGCTCTGACCATTCACGAACCGTATCATCAAACAATGCGCAGCCTCTGGCATAATATACGTTTCCTTGCGAAGCATCCTGTATACCTTTCAAAAGCGTGGTATACCGCGAAGGCGTTCCGTTGTAATTTGCCAGCAGAACCGACCTGTCATCCGCGTTAGGACCGATAACGGCGATGTTTTCCGTTCCTTTCAACGGAAGCACCCCGTCATTTTTCAGAAGCACAATGCTTTCCTGCGCCATTTTCCTGCTGAGTTCTCTGTGTTTTTTACACTCTATCACTTCATAAGGAATAGCGTCGTATTCGCAGTCGTCATCAAACATTCCCAGCCTAAACCGCGCCGCAAACAAACGCTCGACCGCTGCCGTTATCGTTTCCTCCAATATTAAATTCAAAGCAACGGCAGTTTTCAGCCACTGATATGCGCTGCCGCAGTTCAGCTGACAGCCGTTGTTCACCGCCAACGCCGCACTTTCCGCTTCGTTCTGCGTTACCTTATGATTTCGATTTATGTCGCAGATTGCGCCGCAATCCGAAACGACATAACCGTTAAAGCCGAATTCGCCGTATAAAATATCCTGCAGCAGCCTTTTTCCGGCGCAGCAGGGCTCGCCGTTGACGCGGTTATATGCGCCCATGACAGCGGACGGGTCGGCATGTTCAATACAATAGCGGAATGCCCATAAATACGTTTCATATATATCTTTGTCATTCGCTATCGCGTTAAATCCATGCCGTTCGCCTTCCGGCCCGCTGTGCACCGCATAATGCTTGATTGTAGCGTCCAGCTTTCGGTATTTTCCGTTTCCCTGCAAACCACGGATAAACGATGTTCCAAATCTGCCCGTCAGATAAGGATCCTCACCGTACGTTTCATGCCCGCGTCCCCACCTAGGGTCGCGGAAAATATTAATATTCGGCGACCAGTATGTCAGCCCCTGATAAATCAGCGAATCGCCGAATTTTTTATATTCATTGTATTTTGCCCTTGCTTCATCGGAAATTGCGCAAGCGACCTTAAACATCAAATCCGTATTAAAGCTCGCCGCCATGCCGATCGCCTGCGGAAACACCGTCGCCGAACCCGAGCGTGCCACGCCATGCAGACACTCGTTCCACCAGTTGTACGCCGGAACGCCCAACCGCTCAATTGCGGGCGCGTTATACAGCATTTGCGCTATTTTTTCCGGCAACGTCATTTTTGATACCAATTCTTTCGCGCGAAGTTCAAAAGACATTATATATCACCCTCCGAATATAATTTGATTGAATACGCTTTCAAGATATTCCTGTCTGCCGCTGTTTTCGTCCGTCACCTTACCGAGGGAAACTGCATAGTCGGACAGCTGCTCCAAAGTGGCGCTGCCGCTTACAATGGAAGCGCCGATTCCGCTGCGGTAGGAGGCGTATCTCTGCGCGACAAATTCGTCGATTCTTCCGTCTTCAATAATTTTATAAGCATTTTTAAGCCCCAACGCGAACGAGTCCATACCGGCGATATAAGCAAGGAATATATCCTCATGCGTCATAGAGGCACGCCTTGTTTTCGCATCGAAGTTCAGCCCGCCGTTCGTAAATCCGCCTGCTTTAATTACCTCCAGCATACAAAGCGTCGTGTCGTAAACATTAGTCGGAAATTGGTCGGTATCCCATCCCAAAAGCAAATCTCCCTGATTTGCGTCAATTGACCCGAACGCACCATTTATTCTTGCCGTACACAGCTCATGCTGAAACGTATGCTGTGCCAGCGTGGCGTGATTGGCTTCTATATTTAATTTGAACTCTTTTTCCAGATTATATTTTCTTAAAAACCCCAAAACCGTCGCTGAATCAAAATCATACTGATGTTTGGTCGGTTCCTTAGGCTTCGGTTCAATATAGAAATCGCCCGTAAATCCTTTCACCCGAGCATATTCAGTCGCCATCCTCATAAGCCTCGCCATATTGTCCAGCTCCAGCGCCATGTCCGTATTGAGAAGCGTTTCATAGCCTTCACGTCCTCCCCAGAAAACATAGCCCGATCCGCCCAGTTCCATAGTAATGTCTATCGCTTTTTTGATCTGTGCCGCCGCATACGCAAAAACATCGGCATTGCAGGAAGTTCCCGCGCCGTGAACATAACGAGGATTGCCGAAACAATTTGCCGTACCCCACAGCAGCTTCTTCCCACGCTGTTTCATCTGTTCCTTGATCAGCGGCACAATCGTGTCCAGATTCTGCTGAAATTCTGCCAAAGTTTCGCCTTCGGGCGCAATGTCCTTATCGTGGAAACAGAAATATTCAATTCCCAGCTTATCCATAAACTCAAAACATGCGTAAACCTTGTTCTGATAAATTTCCAATGGAGTTTTTCCGCCAAAGGATTTATATGCAGTTCCCACGCCGAACATGTCCGTTCCGTCACTGCACAGGGTATGCCAGTAACTCAAAGCAAATTTAAGCTGCTCCCTCATGGTTTTACCGCCCACCATTTCATCGGGATTATAATGTTTGAACGAAAACGGATTGGTTGACTTCGCCCCCTCATAGCGAATTGTGGGTACCTGAAAAAATTCCGCCATAGCTATTTCTCCTTTATAATAATTTTATTATATATTAACACAGATTTTACTAAAAATATATGTTTTTATTGCGAATTTTGCGACACATATTGCTTTTTTGCCATATTATGATATAATAAATATAGAGGTGATACGCATTGGAGAAAATCTATTTTGAAAATATACACAAAGCCGCCGTCAATTATCCTTATCTTGACCTGCATATGGAAAACATCAATTATATCGCTCATTTCCACGAAGAAATTGAAGTCGTTTACATCGTATCCGGAACGGTTACGATACTCACCGACACCGAAACGCTCACTGGACGGCAGGGCGATATTTGCATTTTTCTGCCCGGTGAAATCCATAGCTTTCTTTCCGTCGAGTCAAACCAGCTGTATATTATGAAAATGAACGCGCAAACGGAAAATATTGATTTTTCTCTGATGAGATTAAAAAAGAATAAAATTTCACAGGAGGACGAATCCTATACGGTACTTCGGAATATCATACAAAATATTGCGATAGAGGAAACAGAAAAGCAGACGGGATACGAATTTGCCGTTCGAATGTACATCAATCAACTGATTGTTCTGATTGCACGGCGGCTTCCGCATGAACTCATCAGTGCGGAACAAAAGAAAAAAATGTACAGCCGCCTTACACTGCTTCAAAAGGTGAACGAATACGCAGAAACGCATTACACCGAAAATATTACATTGACCTCCGCCGCCGAATACTGCCGTTTTTCCAAATATTATTTTGCCCATACATTTAAAGAAATAACCGGCGCCGGTTTTATCGAACATATCATGATGTTCCGTCTGGAAAAATCGCTGTCCATGATCAAACTGTCGGATGAAAACATAACGGACATCGCTTTTGCCTGCGGATTCAGCAATGTCCGTTCGTTCAACCGGATGTTCCGAAAATATTTTCATATGACACCCACTCAATACAGGAAATCCCTGAATGACAAGTAATATGATATATTGCATCGAAAATTTCACTAAATGTTCATCTGTAAGGAGATGACGTAAGTAGTCCAACTTTAACAACTTTAAAAAGGCTCTATAATAAATGTTGGTATAATTAGTTAGAACTTCACATATATCCCCAATAGGCTCAAACCATCTATAAATCTTAAAATGTGGGGTGTTTCATAAATCCACGTTTCGGGGGGTGCACGATATGGACTTTCGGTGCATGAATTTTCCCGAGACCTATTTTAAGGATCATTTTGATCCCAAAAAAATCTCTATATAACAAAGAAAAGCCTGATTATTATAAGGCTTTTCTCTGTGTATTAAGTGTTGTATACGCTTATGTCTATGACACCTGATTTTAATACAATTTAGCGGATTAGTAATATTGCTAAATTGTTTATTTACGCTAAATTGTATTGAAATTTTAGATTATGCATTATTTCTAATCTGAACCAAAAAGAAATGTTGTACATAATTCTTGTAAATCATCAAGCACTATAAATAATGTTTTTTAATGTATCGTTATATTTTGTTTGTTCACAGTTCATTGCAGAAATCATAGATTTATCTAAATTTATAACACAAATATCTTTTCCTTGCTTATTTAACTGATTAGCAGTAGAAATAATAATAGAATCCATAGAACCAAAATTATATGTAAGTGCGTGTAATATTAACCTATTAGCTTCATTTAAAATATTTTCATCTACATCAATTATATTAACTTTTAAAAGTGAACTTCTTCCTGCTGCAATATCCTCTGTTAATTTCAACCACGCCGCTACTTCTTTTCTTTTCCACTTATGTTTTCCTTGAATATATCTGTAATTTGAGCAAATATCACCATTTTCTGAAATTAATTAAACAAATTAAACAATTACATTTATTTTTATGTACAATTTCATTTAGGGTTAAATCTTTTAAGCAGTTGACGTCGCACCTACGGGATAGTCCTGTCTTGGAAGCTCCCCTTTTATAACATAAAGATTATTTATATTTTCTATGATAAAATCTTTGTAAAACATATTTTTACTTTAAGAGTACAAACTATACTCGCCCAGCCTACGCCGTACCAGCCCTCAAGTGCCACTGTAGTTCTTCCCGTTTGCTTGTTTTTATCAACTATTTCAAAAAAAAAAACGGTTTGCGTTGTCGTCGTTTCCTATACCAATTATTCTGCCCGCCGGAAATATCAAATGTGATGGTATCATCCGCATCATAAAGCCTTGCACTGCTATTACTACACCAATTGATTTAGTCATTTGTCTTTACATCATTTCAACGTTCCATTCTCATGGCAAGCCGTATTTCGCTTAAATTTCAATTCCGTGTTTTTTTAATGTATACCGCAATTCCCCCACCATGACATCATACCCTTTTGCGTTGGGGTGGATGCCGTCGGGGGAATAATCAAAAATCAGGGTTTTGCCGTCAGGCTGGCACAGATGTGTGTGATAATCAATATAAATCAAGTTATTCCCGTTGCATAACTGTTTTATATAACCATTCAGTTTTTGTGTAAGTTCCCAACGTATCTCTTTTTCATACGGTGGGGCGATGTCGGACGGAATAATAGAACATAAAGCAATTCCTATTTCTTTTGCCTTGCATTTTTCCACCATTGATTTAATATTGTTTTGGAGATTGGAAATTACAGTTTCCTTATCCACACCCTTCGACCGCCACCACGGGTCATTATGAGTTGCGGATATGTCGTTTGCCCCGATCATCAATATGACCATTTCAGGATGTAATTGTATTACATCGGCCTCAAAGCGTTTCAGCACATATTCGCTGGTATCGCCGCCAACGCCGCGATTAACAATGAATTTACCGCTGCCGAAATAAGCGTTCAAGTCCCATAATTGGGTGATGGAATCGCCTATAAACAAAAAGTCCGGACGCTTTTGCAGATACAAAAGCTGTTCATTGGCAAAGTCAAAATCCATGCGCCGTGTGTCAGCGGCAACAGTTTTACCGAAATTGCCGGGTTTAATTAGATCAGTAATTCTGTTCATATTAAGCTCCATTCCGCCGCCAATATCGGCTGCACAAATATTTTTTTATAAAAGCGCTTATTCTAACCGCCGAAATTGGCAGTGGAATGGAGCTTAATTTCGCATCTGCCTGTTTGTAAATATACGATTTTACAAACAAATGGCAGGCGATTTATTTAGATTGAAAAAATATACGGTTTTTTTCAATCTAATTCCCGCCAATCAATATTCACTGCCGCTTTTTTGTCGTTGCTTTCCTTCATCGCGCCAATAAGCACATCCACATTAAAGCCATCAATTACATCAGGGTGGATTTGGTTTCGCGTTTCTACTGCCCTCACTATCTCCACAATCTCTACGTCAAACGGATTTAGTGGGGCATACCGATATTCGGTGGATGCTTCTGTATTATTGTCGTAATGTACCAGCAACGCACCATTGTTTTCTGGCGCGTCCCACATTACGGTAAAGATTTCTATTCTGCCATTCACACCATTAATCTCAATCTTTTCATCCCACGAGTTGCGCTCATATCCGATCTTTTTCAGTGGATGCGCCATAGTTTCAAAGGTAGCGGTGATACCCTTGTCAAAAACCATTATGGCCGTCACCTTGCGATCAAAGTCTGTGCCGTCCACATAGTCGGTTTTTGCGTAGACATACTCCGGTCTGCCGAGAAAGTGCATGGTCATATCCAGCATGTGGCTGCCGGCACACTTTAATATTGCGCCACCGTAGTTACGGGTGACCCCCTCCGCCCAGCCGAGGTCTTTTGTTGAAAAAAAATCTCCCCAAGCCTGATAGCTGCGGACATGCGCCGACATAATGCGTCCGAGGCTTGGGAATAACTCCTTTGCTTTTTGCACAGCAGGGAAAAATCGCTTCATATAGGTTGTAAAGAACAGCTTGCCTGTTTTGATTGCGTGGCGAGCAATCTCCTCCGCCTCATCGGGGCTGTTAGCCATTGTCTTTTCGCACACCACGTCCTTGCCCGCATCAAGGGCGGCAATGCACATTTCCTTGTGAAATCGTGCGTTTGCGAGGATGCTGACAACATTCACGTCGGGGCTGTTGATTAAGTCCATGTAATCCTTGCTGAATTTCGCGTCGGTTTTGTCCACCCATGGCTTGGCTGTCTGTTCATTAATATCCACGATATATGTAACCTTGCCGCCAGCCTTTTCAATGCCGTTGAAGTGAAAGCGGGAGATGTTCCCGCAGCCGATAATTCCAAATTTAATCATTGATTTCTGCCTCCTGTTTTAAAATGCACAAATACTTTACAACCCATTGGTTTTATTGTACTGTCTACCGTCAATTCATTATTTACATAACTGAGTGAAGTTTCTTCCATGCTGCCGTCTTCTTTTACGCAAAACAGCAAATTATAGTTATCACACTTTAATTTGATACATTTTACCTCGTCTGTCGTAAGGTTAAATAATGAAATAACATCCTTGTCCTTAAACTGATTAATGTTAACCACAACATTCGCATGCAAAGAAACTACGGGCAGCGGCTTACGGGCAATCCATTCGAATATATTAATCAGTTGTTCTTTTCTCTTATAGTTTACGTTTGCAAATTGCTGAAACAGACCTGTATCCACCGGTATGACGCAGAATCTTTCGCCGTTTTTATTCTCGTACATCGTCAGCCCGTTCGCAACCTTTTCTTTATGGTGATTAATGATTTTGGATATTTCCACAGCTCCCTGAATATATTGAATACGTTTAACATCGTTTTTATTGATCAATCCCGAATGAAAATAGTACGAGTTGTGCACATTGGAAAACTGCCCGTTCATCGCATGTTCCAAAAATCGCTCTCCCGCAAATTCCTGTCCCAGATCTTCTATGCTTTCCACACCGATTCTCTCACCGTAACCCATATGAAAGAGGCATTCGGCCGCTCTTAAATCAATTATCGCGCCTCTTTTTAAAATGTTTTCTATCGTTTCACTGTCCGCTCCTAAAATGTCGTCACCCGACAATAATTGCCACGGCGTTTTCTCCCAGTCATATCCTATTGGCAAGCCGTCAAGCCCCAACCATTGATACCAATCGTTTTGGAACAGAAATTCATCCATATTTTTTTTACTCTTTATCCGCCTGTATAGCAGCGACCTGCTGTTTTTATATATTCCTACTCCCGATGTCTTATTGCCCTCGGGAATAAATTGTGTAATTGAGTTATAATAGTCCATATTCTCCGCGAGCATATCTACATAATAATCAAAGTCACAAATCTGATTGTCCAGCAAGTCAAATAAATTCAACTGCATATTCCGCATTCCATTAGTAAGGCACCATACAAGCTGCAAATGGGTGACGGCTTTTGATTTATAAAACTTCGTGTAGATGTCATTTTCTACTTCAGGCTGTATCTCCACATTTGGGTTATCTATAAGGTTTCTTTGTATCATCGGGTTTGCAAATGCCCTTGGTATTTCTTTATGTTCACCCTCGCGGTAAAAGTTCATACCTGTTCGTACCCTGTTAATTTTATCGGTAGCATATGTTGCAAAGTGCTTTTTTAAATCGCGGTCAAAGGTCACGTCCGGGAAACTGCCCGTCATAATGCCAATGCTTGTATCTGGGCTGAGTGAATGCACCGTCTTTTCAATGATGGATGTAATATTATCCACATCTTCTTTTAAAATATCCATCAAAAATTTTTTTATGGGATTAACATCAAAGTCATCTGATAGAATTGCTTCCTTAATTTGTTCCCTGTTTACCATTTCTCCTATTCGACATGATACTTCATTAACATGTTCGTCACATAAGCATACAATGTTATTCATTTTGATATGGCGTATATCATCGTCCAGAAAAATAACTGATGGCTTCAACTGCGCGTAGTAGGTATACTGCGTTCTGACATATTGGTGGAAATCATTATCCCTAAGACATACGCTCCCATTGGATGGATCTCCGTATATATCGCATGCCCTTCGATATGTGAGTTCACCGTCATTCGCATAAAACACATGCCCCATTGTGTTAAGAACGTTAATCCCTGTCTCTACCCCCATATTGTGAAGAACAGGCATATATTTAGACAGCATTTCGGCATGTTCTTTATAATAATCTAACGGGAAAAATGTTGATTCTTCAACAAATGCACCTGTAAAAAGTATTATGCGCTTTATACTTGTGCGCTCGATAAAGTCCACAAGGTGCTGAAACCGCTTTTGAGAACCCTCGACAGGAATAAAATAACGCAATACCATTCTTGAATAATCGTTTTTAGACGTTGACCATCACCGCCTTTATCGCAGTTTCTTTTTCTTCTCTGAATTTGTTTATGCCCTCTATCAGTTGGTCGATGGTGAATGTATGAGTGATCAAGTCCTGTGTGTTGACCATGCCCGTTTTGATGAATTCAAGGCATTCAGGGAAATAAAGTGCCGGGCTGGCATGGGAAGGGATAATCTTTATTTTATTAAAATGAATCTTGGTAGTGTCTAGTGGAATAACCCCTGCATCACCGTAGGCAATGCCCAGAAAAGCCACGGTCGCACCGATATTGCAGGCCTCAATGGCAGTAGGAATGACGGTGGGCGGGGCAGTAACCAGCACTTTGTCCACCTTCACAGGTATGTTGTCAGGAGTAAAAACTCCGTCGATGCCCCATTTTTTTGCAAGCACAATGCGTGTCTTGCAGTCGGGCAGTTCAGTAGCGTATACCTTAATTGCTCCGGTTGCCCTTGCCATCTTGGCAGCCATCAGACCTATGGGGCCAAGTCCCATGACCAAAACGGTGTTGCCCAACTTAATATCAGCCACCTTGACCAAATCAAGCGCTACCCCCATCGGCTCGACGATGCTAGCCGCCTCGAATGATATACCGTCAAACTTCACGCAAACCTCCATAGGCACGATGATTTTCTCGGCAAAACCCATTGTCTCGCCCTCACGCTCCCAAAAGTTGGGTCCTTTATTGTCCAAGTCCACCCGCCCGTTGCGCGATGCATCCGAAAAACGATCAAAAGTGCCGCTCTCCAGCACCACCTTATCCCCCACGGTGACATTCTTCACTAAGCGTCCAACCTGTTCTACCACACCGGAAATCTCGTGCCCGAATTGCACAAACTCCTTCGCGCCGTAGCTCGCCATTATGATGTCATGCCCGCATACGCTACATGCCTTGACATCAACCAAAACCTCATTTTCTTTTATTTCTCGAAGTGCCACATCCCGCACTTCAAACTTAAACGGTGCTTTGACAAATCCTGCCTTCATTATATACCTCCCTCTTAAATACTCATATCAGCATACACTTATACCTTATCAGTATGATTTTTTTAGTTTAATAAATTTTAATATTATTCCCTTTAGTTAATTGATTACATGTTTTATAGTTTTAAACATAGAATATGGCTATTAGTTATTTATGATACTCCTGTTCGCTTACTCGTATTAATACGTCTTTATAAATACCGCATTCACTGCCGTCCAGCCTGAAAGCAACGCTTACTGACAACTCATTCCCAGATATTAACGAATTCAGCGGGAGAATAACTGATTGTAATTTATATTCTTTTTTTTCATAAACTATACACCCGTTTATATAGATATCAGCCTTTCCCTTTATTCCCTCAAATATAAGCTGATATTCCTGATTGTGAATTACTGGAGCGGAACATTTTGCGCACATTACCGCGTAACCTTTCTTGTTTGACAACATCAGGTTTTTTCCGTTTCCGACTGCGGTAGGAATCCATGCGTAGTTTAAGTTGTCCAAATCATCTTCAGACGGATAGCACATCACTACATCCGACATTCTCCATGAATCAAGCAATAAAACGCATTTTTCGGATGGTACACTGTTGTATTTAATGTTCCTATCGACATATATAACGATTGTTTCTTTCAAATCATTGCTTCTTGCAGTCAACATAACTTTATCCGAGTCATCATCAGCCTGTATCAAAACCTGGCATCGGCCGCCAAATGTTTTGATTGTATTGCCTTTTTCAGCATAATGGTTTGCATTGTCGCCGTTTCCTATGCCAATTATTTTGCCCGCGCCGGAAATATCAAATGTAATGGTATCTTCCGCGCAAACCACAATATTACTGCTTTGATCAACAATGCTGACATCCACAACACAAACATCGCAGTTTCCTGCAAATATACGGGATTTATGCGGTTTTAACCTTATTCCCCTCGCGCTGCCGGCAGTATTTAACTGTGTTTCGCAAACAATACTTCCTCCTACCTTGCCAAGCGCTTTCACTGTGCCGCTTTCATATGTCAACATCCAGACTTCCGGTTTGAATACATTGTTTGCTTTAATCCCGATACTTCTTCCATTTAAAATAAGCTCAACTTCCTCACAGTTTGAATAACATATTATTTCAACCTGCTCTCCTTCCTGAAAATTCCAATGAGGTGAAAGATAAATCTGATATTTTTCTTTCCACATACATCGGTGCCAATAGAAATTATCTTTGGGAAATCCGCACAAATCCATAGCACCGAAATTGCTCGTCACACCTGGCCAGTTAAACGGACCTGTTTCGCCTCTATAATCAAAACCCGTCCAATAAAACCCTCCCATTACATATGGTCTGCTTATAATTTTTTCCCATGTTGCGCCCGGCGTGTCAGACCAATGATACAAATTTTCTCCAAGCCTATTGCCATAACATGAAACGTGGGACGTACTTTTATCAGCTTTCACAATTCCTCTTGTTGACATATAAGAACCCGTTTCAGAGCCTACAATCGGCATATGGGGAAAATACTGATGGAATTCATCATATCCGTACTGAAGATAATTAAATCCCATAACATCAATAACCTTTATAACGCCTTCACTTTCAAATGGGCCGTTCATACCGCCCGTCACCGCACGGGTGTCGTCATGCTCCCGTATTATTTTAATCATTGAACGGGCTATATTTTCCCCAACCGGTGTTCCTTGCAATGGTTCCTCATTAAAAATACTCCACATTATAACGCAGGCATGATTTCTGTCGCGCCTTACAAACTCTTTTAACTCATGAAGGCACTGCATAGTAGAAGAAAAATGTCTTGTTTCATTCATTACAAGAATACCCAATTTGTCGCAGGCATCATAGAATTCTTTACTTTGCGGATTATGGGATGTTCTTATAGCGTTACATCCCATATCCTTTAGTTTTTTTATTCTGTAATAATACAATTCATCAGGAATCGCAACCCCAACGCCCGCATGGTCATGATGGATACAAACGCCTTTGAGTTTTATTGGGTCTCCGTTAAGTATACACCCCGTTTTGCTATCAAAACTTACTTTGCGAAATCCAAATATTATATTTATTTTATCAATGGTTTTATTGTTTTTAAAAAGTCTGCACTTCAAACTGTATAAATTTGGCTCCTCTGTATTCCACAGGCGGGGGTTATCAACCATTAATTCCTGTGATATAATCGGCTGTTTTATTTCGGCTATCGACGCTTGTCCGGTCTGTTCAATACAGACCTCTATTTTTGCATTTTCATAGTCTCCTGTTAATTCTGACCGGACAAGAACCTTCCATTGACAATCATTGCATTGTTCGGTGGATACAAAGATTCCGTTATCCTTAAAATGAAGTTGGTCGGCAACGACCAAATATACGTGCCTGTAAATACCTCCACCCTCATACCACCAACCTTCTTTTTCTCGGTTATCGCATCGTACCGCCAGAATATTCACTTTTCCGAGCCGAATAAAATCTGTTATATCGACTAAAATGGGCGTATAACCGCTTTCACTTCGCGCTATTTTAATGTTATTCAGATATATATCCGATTGTATCGCTATCCCGTCAAATTTTAAATAAACAGTTTTGCAGCAATACTCCTCGCTGACTAAAAAGCCTTTTCTGTACCATACGGCGCCTTGCGGCTTGTACCCCTGTGTTCTGCTATTATCTGCGCTCACATTTTCACGCACAACCCAATCATGCGGCAGCGATACCGTTTCCCAGCCGCTGTCGTTATACATATTGCTGCCTGCCCCTGTCATGATTCCGGTTTTTGTGTTATTCCGATACATATCGAAATAATCTTCCAGATTTTGATTATTCATATCACTTTCTTTTTTAAATTTCCAATCCAAATCCATAGATAATATATTTCTCATCGTTCCGCCTCATTTATGATTGCACAAAATCATTTTCCATCAATTCTATAGTACAATTTTCAACGTTATAATTTCATAATTTTTAATCAAGAGCTTTAGACTGCAACCGCTGTGTTCTAATTCTGTGATATTGTTTTCCAGCATATCACATAAAAACACTTTATTAAAATCGAATCCAAATTTTAAATTTGCATAAGTGCGCCTGTCATGTGCTTCATAAAGCCTTATAATAATATCATTGTTGTCCTCCGCTTTTTTAACCGTTTCAATTATGATGTTATTATTATCGCAGTTTATAAAAGAATACTCCGAAGGCAAGCACCCGTTTTGAGCTTGTATTTCTCTTGCAATAAGCGGCTGATTAAGCATATAAGCAGCCTGAACTGTATTTCCTTCTTTAAAGCCACCATAATGCGGGTATAATGAATAAACAAATTCATGCTTCTCTTTATCCGCCTTTGGATTCGGGTATGTCGCGCTTTTAATAAGTGTCAGCTTCAAAACACTACCTTCCGCGCTATGACCATATTTACAGTCATTAAGCAGGCTCACGCCGTATCCATCTTCGGATATATCTGCCCATTTATGGGCGCATACTTCAAATTTCGCTTCATCCCACGAGGTATTGGAATGTGTGGGACGCTTAATATTCCCGAACTGGATGTCATATGCCGCTTCGTTAGCGTGTATATCCATAGGAAACGCCGCTTTTAAAAGCATATGCTCCTGTTTCCATTCAATGGTGGTTTCAAAATCAATATTGCGTATATTTTCATAAATATATATTGTTTGTGTTACCAAAGAGTCTAAAAACGCTTTTGTTATTTTCAAGCCTGCCCTTGCGCCCTCATTTACGATATTTATATCAACAACACTATCAATGATCCACATTTTTTGCTTGTAATAAATCGAAATCTCCCATGCGTCATAATCCCGTGGAAAGTCTTCAAATACCTGCATCTCATTCAGCTTTTTATCCTTTTTTACAATCTCTCTGCTGTATACTTTGTCGTACAAAGAGACTATATTGCCTTTATCATCGAATAAAATTCTGTAATAGGAATTTTCCATCATTTTTTCTGATACTTTTATTTTACTTTCTTTTAATTCAGGCTGAAATACTTTATACCCAAAAGAAGGTACATTCCCGACAAAAACCTTTTTCCCGCCATAATCTATTAAGCCGCTGCAAATAAACGAATTTGGATTATATACAAATATGCCTTTGTCCGAACATACATTACTTGCTATATGATCAAATTTATTTTGTAATAATATGTTACCATCTCTCAATATATTTTCGTACTGTCTGTCGCATTCTTCATATACTTCAAAAATTGATGACCCCGGAATAATATCATGAAATTGGTTAAGTAAAATTGTCCGCCATGCTTTATTAATTTGCATTTGCGGATATTTGCTGTTAAAATGCACCATGTCAATCGCACAAAGAGTTTCCGCTTTCTGATATAACAATTCACTCTTTCTGTTATTCTTTTTATTTTTCGCCATGGATGTATATGTGCCTCTATGTAATTCTAAATAAAGCTCTCCCACCCATTTAGGTATATGCTTATACTCTTTTTCGGCTAAATCAAATTTATTTTTAACCTCTTTCAGAAAAACACCTGCAAAATCAATTTTTGTTTTAGGTATACCCGGAATACCATAAGCAAGTCTTTTCTGCTGCTCCAGCATATCACCCGTAGGTCCGCCGCCACCGTCTCCGTAGCCGAATGTCATTAAAACCTCATTATTATATTCCTTTTGCTGATACCTTTTCCATGTTCCCAAAATTTGATTGGGGTTAATCATACCGACATATGTGGTGTAATAATCCGTCGGACCGAATTTACCCGCAGCATTTCTGACTGTTATGAACTGTGAAAATATTTCACTTCCATCTATCCCTTCCCAAAGAAAGTTGTCATAAGGCATCTGATTAAATTCACTCCAGCTTATTTTAGCGGTAACAAAGCTTTTAATGCCGCATTTTAATAAAATCTGAGGCAATGCTGCACTGTAACCAAAAACATCCGGCAGCCATAAAATCTTGCTGTCAACATTAAATTCCTGTTTAATAAAACGTTTGCCGAAAATAATCTGACGGATAAGACTTTCACCGCTACTTAAATTACAGTCAGCTTCAAGCCACATTCCTCCTTCCACTTCCCATCTACCTTGCTTAATCATTTTTTTAATTTCAGCATAAAGCTGCGGTGCGTCCTCTTTAACATACTGATAAAGCTGCGGTTGAGATGACATAAACTTGTATTCGGGGTATAATTTCATCATTTGTATAGCCGTTGAAAAGCTCCGCTGTGCTTTTTCCCTTGTCTGTTCAAGCGTCCAAAGCCATGCAACATCAATATGAGTATGTCCAATGCAGTTTACGATTGCATCGCTTTTACCGCAAATCCCATTATAAAACTCTTTGTTCAAATACTCAATGATCGTATCGGCACTGGTATAAAACGCTTTACTGAACGGTACTCTTAAATCGAGATATCCAAGTGCAGCTTCAAGATATTTCAGAATTATTCTATAATCGCTACTTTCGGGTTCCAGACACAACGCTGCATTAAACGGTACGCTTAAGTCATAATAAAGTTTTTCAATTTTTTTATCTATAAATTTAAGCGATGGTAAAAAATCAATCAAAGTATTACCCATACCGGTGTATACATAAATCATCATTTCATAGTTAGTTTCATATTCTAAAGGCACTTGCGTATGATTCGTGTCCAGCCCCTGAACCATTTCGCCGTTAAGATACACCAAGCACTGCGGATTAACAGCATCCCACTGCCCCTCGCGACCTGTTTTCAATTCAAACACAAGCTGCTTTCCGTCCTGAAATTTAGGCGATAAAAATTCTGTACAGAACCAAAAATGCGCATTCTTGCCTCCAATACGTTCATTTTGTTCAAACGCCTTCCATTCCAAATTATCGGGAGGAAAATTGGTTTCTTTGTAGCCGCACTCAGCATATTTAAAATTACTCACATCACATATTTTTTCTTCGGTCATTTCTTTTAATTTATTACATATTACATTAATTTTTTCTTCAACAAACCGCATTTAACCAGCTCCATATTATTCTTTCATTATGCTAACTTAGGGCTTGTTGAAAAAGTCTAAAACATTGATTTTCTGCAGAAAATCAATGTTTTAGACTCCAAATCTGTATATGTTTTGCGCTTTTCTCGTAAAACATATACAGATTTGGCCTTCACAAAATGCACTCACACATTTTGTGAAGGTTTTCAGCCGCCGTAAGTAGGGCAAAACATATGGAAACCTGCGAGTTTTCATATGTTTGTGGCGGCTTCGCCGCCACTCCTTAAAAAGCGGAGCTTTTTAAGGATGCCCTAACTTATTATATTTCTCCATTAATAATTATCGTGCTGCTGCTCATATTGCTATAACGGTATTGAATTAAAATCTTTGAGCATTCATTTCCGACTACCTCATAGGTTCTGATATCATCGGGCAATCCGTTCTTCACATAAACATTTCCATTTCTGTACGTTACGGCAGTAAAGCTTGTCGGTGCCGGCCTGGTTTCCGTCACGTACTTATCGGCGTCATAATCTATGTCGTATTCTTGGCAGCTTAGATCCTGCGTTGTATAAATCAGATTCCCCCTCATATCTTTTCTGTAAACATAGCCTCCCACTATCCTTGTATCCGTGGATGCCTCTCGACCGTCGTTTGCCGTGTACGGGACAAATGGATTGGAACGTTGTTTATCAACATTAGAATAATATCCTAAGTTGCCGGCAAAATTCCCTTTTCTCCCGTTTGGGTTGTTCGTATTTTTCACATCCGAACGGTACAAAAGTTCCGCATTTATAATTAAATTATCTATGTCCGACGCGCACCATATTATATCACCGATTGTAAGGTCATATACATTTCCGCTTCTTGCCACATCCTTCATACTTTCAAAAACCTCTGTTTTTCCTTTCATGGTCGTTTTCGTTACAGTCTCGCCTATATAATAACCCGTTACCGATAAATAATGTTCGTCGTTTTCTATCGTCTTAACAATGTCTGTTACCATAAACCATGATTTTGTAACTGTAGCGTCACTTTCTGACGCGTCGCTGAGCAGAATATATTCGGCATGCAATGACCCCGGCTCGAAATTATATGCGTTAACATTTCCCCATGTGCCTTCACCATATTGTTTTGGTGAATATACCTTATACCTTCCCTCATCATCCGAAGCATTTTTGTTTATCGCAAACACTCTTGTTTCCGTATCACTTACCGTACATTTAAAGCCGATATGCCCTGTAAAATTATAATATCCGCCCCCGTTTTCCATAATGCAGCCAAGTCTTCCGCTGTCTCTGCCTACATCCTTTTTCGCCGGCAGCTCAATATAGTTCATAAGCCCCTCCTGCGTAACTTTATAGGCAAAAATTCCATTATAGCTTTTTAAAGCGCTATATATACCATCAAAGGAGTAATTATTTTTTTGACCCTGTTCGTCAATAAAGACCACTTTACCGGTCGTTTTAAAGACATTCAGGTTGCCATTGCTCATAAGAACCTTTAGTTCGCATTGGGAGCTTACCTCGCTTGTTTTGGCAGCCGCGCACATATATCCTGTGTTGATGCCATCATAGCTTTCTATTTGTGCATATACTATATATCCGAACGAATTAAAAAACAATCTGCTTTTTCTTGTCAAATCCGGTATATAAGCGTTATCCGCATTTTTATAATAGTCTAATATTTTATATTCTTTCTCACTGGAGATAATGCCATTGTCTGTTATGGCTTGCGTTTCCGCGTCAAAAACCACATTGTCGGGCAGCATGATTTTAATGATGTTATTATTTTTGCAAATATCAATAATTGTATTTGAATAAATTTGTCCTGTTCCTACCTCTTTCATATGATTATCAAACACACTGATATAGTTTTCGTCACTGTCAATGTTAAGTACTCTGGAACCATCCTGCAGGCTTCTGCTTTCCTCATTGGGATAAATCAAGTTTCTGCTCTTGTCTATTGCGGCAACATACCAACTCACATAACCCTCTATAATTAACGTGTCATACTGAGATTCGTTTGACGTAATTATGATTGAACCGTTTTCATATTCAAAAAACTCCGCTTTTAAAGTATCTTCCGCTTTTCCGTTATAAATTATATACGGGATTTTATCTATTGCTGCTTTATTTAATTTTCCGTCTTTGTAATATGACATTACATTCTGATTCAATTTATCAAAATTTTCAAACATTATTGTTATGTCATCAGTATTTTCGTCAAGCCAGATACCCTTAACAGTATGTATATCCTCGCTGTCGTTATTTGTATAATAAACCTTCACATGTCTGCCTATATAATCTGCCGCAAATTTTTTGTCTTCGGGCAAAAGCAAGACCGTATCACCGACTTGTATATTATTCTTTTCTATAGCACTAACACTTCTAAGGGATGTAATTCCATTATCTGCCACAATTCCGTTCAAGAAATTTAATCCCATTATCTCCGAAAGCAAAGTATGTCCCTTGATTGTTCCATATTTCAATGTATCTCCTACAGAAATTGTATTCAGCATTTCCACGTTTATGGAGTTATAAATAATTTTTGCGATTTCCCATCTGGAAACGCTGTCATTGATACCAGACTTTATTCCACGAAGCATACAAAGCTCATTAGCAGTTATGTAGTATCCGTCAATCATTCCTTTTTTCTGTACCGAACGTTTCGAATATCCCATGGAAGAAATCAACGGTTTAATTACATCAAGTAACGTAACCTCCATTGCTTTGCCAAGCGCTCCATATCCGGAGCCGTCCAGCAAACCGTTTTCAATTGCGGTTTTTATATAATCCTTATCATTTTCAGGCAGCACAATTCCGTTAATATTACATAATATTTGAGCATACTCCGCCCTTGTAACCTTTTCACTCCAGCAGCTTGATGAGTAACTGCACTCAGGCATATAATTCAAGGCTTTTATAAATAATACACAATCGTCTTTTTCAATATCTGCCGTCACATTCGGCACAGCTCCCGCGTCTACTTCAAATGTTCCGAAATTCAGAAACATAATAAATATAAGAAGCGTTACTGAAATATTTTTCATTTATTACACCCTTTCAACTAACTATATGATATCTTGTGATGAATTAATCAATCAGCCCCGTAGCCTCTGACCGATACCTCGCCACTCGGAAGATATATAGTAAAATACCCGTTTTCGCCGCTGGTATAGCGATCATAGTCTTTCCAATCAAAAACGGATTCGCCGTTTACCTTGAATATAACTCTGTTACTCTCAATACCGTTTACAACTCCGTATTCAAAAGTATTCCATTCATTTTCACCGACAGCTTTATTTTCTTTAGTTTCTATCACACCTCCGGGAAACTTTTGCAATTCAAATACATCCGGTTTTATAACCACCAGATATCCGGAATCAAGCCAGATCGCTTTAGATGTGTCTTTTTGCCGTAATATCAAGCCCATCCAGCTTCCCTCAAAGCTGACCTTTGCTTCAAACTTATGCAAATCGTTCAGGCTCGGCAGTTTCTTCATATATACATTGGGACTGTTGTTTTTCGTAAAGGTTATTGCTCCGTCCCTAACCACAGCTGCTTTGTCGTCCGGTCCCCAATTGTCAGGGTCATTTATCAATCCCGCCGGCATCGGTACAGAATTGATTATTCTGCTTGCTTCAAGGTCGCTCTTTGCCTTTTCCAGCTTTGCAATCAGAATATCCGTTTCATCATATGTTATACTGCCGGGTTTAAGGCTCTTTGCGGCTTTCGCTTCAGAAATTGTATTTTTCAGATTCTCCACTGCGGCTTTCTCATATTCGTTAGCGTCAATGGATGTATACATACCTTCCGCTCTTTTTATGTTTACACCAAGTGTATTTTTATCAATTGCATCATATTGCGTTGTGGTAAATTTAAATACCTTGTCAGTTCCCCAATGATCCTTTGTTTTAACCCCCGTATTTATAGCTTCTACTGTCCAGTAATATGTGATTCCCCCAGATTTGAGATTTTTAGGCTCCGCATAGTTATACGGCGCCATTATTTCTTCAACCACCTCTGTCATTTCAGGGTTTTTCGCGATCGTAACCTTATACTTATCCGCAATATTTGCCTTTTCCCAAAATAATGTTAAATCCCTTGATACTATTTCCTTTCTGTTATCCTCGGGAAATATTAGCTTAAACTCCCTGTTTGTCTTTAATATATCACAGACGGAATCATCTACGCCGACCGAATTTATGTCAAAATTCGCTTCTGTCAGCGTATCAGGGCAGCGCTTCGCTGCAATAGAATCACTTTTTATTCTGAAATCATAATTATCCGGGTCAACAAAATCTGATATCTCAGCTTTTATATTGTTTTCAACTAACCCAAGTTCTTTTATCCTATTGTTAACTTCGAATTTGCTATCCGAAGTATTATCTGTGATCTTGTTATTCAGCGGAGGATATGGATCTGTCAGGCTTTTTACCAGCTCCGGAATCCTCTGTGCCTCTCTTGAAAGCATCAATCGTTTTGTATAGACAGGGCTTTCTGAAATAATACGGTCTTGCGTACCAGTCCAAGTCTCTCCGCGGTTATCCGTGAGCATAGGCTTGTCAGCGCATCCGAATATAATATTATTATTTATGACCATATTCTGCCCGCCACCAATTTGTATGCCGCCTCCGCCATAGGCCATAATATTGTGATGTATATAGCTCCCCGAAGAGGTATCATCCATATAAATACCTTCCGTATAAATATGCCCTTTAGCAACATATTTATCCTGTGCTAAATAATCATAAATGAAATTGTAGGCTATTTCATTTTTTTGCGCAGTTCTTCCAAACGGTCCGTATATGGCGCCTATATCGTTTCTTGTTTTCATCAGATTATATAATTCATTATACTTTATTACCGTTTCAGTGCCTGAATTGCCTCCGTACAATATAGCCGCGCCGCCGCTGTTATGTAAAGTATTGTTTATAAAATGCAGGTTACGCGCGTCAGATACAACCATTTGAGGCGCCGGACCGGACTTTTCGGCGCAATCACTGAAGTAATTATTTTTAATATAACTCGGCTTAGCTGCCTGCGAATAATCCCCTCCGTCAGCTATTTTTATAGCAAAACCGTCAATATGTGTAAAACGGCTGTTGTGAATGACAATACCATCACCAGTACCATAAATTCCGTATCGGGAGCAGTTTGTGAAGGTACAGTCATCAAATGAAACACCGCTTGCTTGGTAAAATTGCACAGCATTATCCCTTGTCATTGCAAACTCAATCCCCGAGAATGTAGTATTCATCGGTTCCTTGGAGGTTTCCGTGCTGCTGCTCGTAAATTTTAGCATTGGTTTTTTCAGTATGCTGATTTCCAGCATATCCGCTTTTGAAAGCTCTTTTTGCGGATAATAATACAAAATTCGCGTATTTTTATCTATATACCATTCTGAAGGCATATCAATTTCCTCTAGTAAATTTAAAGCTTTCCACCTTTTAGAACCTGAGCTTGAAATGCCAAAATTATTTGCATCGAATATGATTGTCTGATCTTTTGTGTTTACGCTTTTACCTTTGATCATCAAATATTGCCAATCATAATTTAAAAAACCATCAATATACCAATCTTTTGCCAAGGTCCACCTTTCCGGCCTTGCACCGGTATATTGAAAAATCGGTCCGTGGCCATCCGTTGATGCGTTTGAATGAATCACCGCGTTGAAAACAGAATAGTTATGTTCTCCATTCGGCCACTGGGACAGTTCCTGTTCACGACCATTTAAATATAAATTAACGTATGGATTGCTAAGGTTTAAATAAAAGTCCGAGAAATCAATATCTCCTATCATTTCGCTTGTTATACCCTGCTCATTCAAATCAAGCTGCATAACCCTTCCGCGGGATACATCAGGAAGCCGCGCCAAAATATTTTCATCGGTTATTTCTTTGAATTTAGAGGTGTCAAGCTGCATTGCTCCGCTGAATACCACACGTTCTCCCTTGGCCGCTTCATAGGAAACAGGCGTCCACGCTAAACGTCCATCCTTATAGCTGAAATTTTCAGTATCATTAAGTCTATAAATACCTTCTCTGAATACTACTCTTACCTTTTGCTTGATGCTTCTTGCTTTCATACGCGCCGCGCCTAAGGTTTTTAATGGTTTATCCATGGTGCCGATATTAGAATCATTTCCGGCTGAACTTACATAAATCACAGCTTCCTCCGATTCTACTGCAGATATTATATTCGGAACTAGCATAATAAATATCAACATTATTACAATTCTGCGCATACTTAGCCTCCCTTCTGCCGTAAAACAGTTACGGCATAAAAGTATATATTTACCCATTGGCATAAAGAAATTTTCAACATTATTTATTTTCCGCCCCAAATATTTGCGGTTTACAAATAAGCACAAGGTTTTCAACCGAATTTATTGCATACACTTCAATTGTGTAACCGTCATATTCGTCCGGCAGTTTCATCTGCGCATTTTTTGCAAAACTGCCTCCGCATGCTATGGTGCCCTTTGCGCTTACGCACTGTTTCATTTGTCCGTCCGTGTTATATAAACCAATAGTAATAACATAGTCCTGACTATCGGTATCTTGCGAATTGGCTAATACGGTGCCAATGTTTATTATGCCGCCAGGCGCTTCGGCAAAGGAGGAAATTTCCTTTCCCGAATTGTCTGTTAATGTAACGCTAAGCTCAGACACTGCCTTATGACTGAACGGGATTGATATATCGTTTTGCAATGAATACTCACTATCTGCGGCATTTTTAATATTCTTTGAAAGTATGACATAACATTCCGCTCCGTAATTGAATTTGTGCGGCACAACAATTTCTACCTGTTTTACCCCTGAATCTGTTACATTAGGCAGGATAGAATACTGCCCTTCAGACAGCGTCTCCTTGCCGCGTGTCACCTTTATTTCCTGATAGCTAATACTGCTCTGTGCTACATACTGGCTGAATTCTACATTGATTCTTGTTTCGGTTGTATGATTTGATATGGTGTATTTTTCTATATAAATTATCTTGTTATATAACTCCATAAAATCCGGATAAGAATTGATTTCGTTTTGGGTGATACCATTTCCAAGCAATAAATCAACTAAATGCTTTAGTTCACGTACTTTGTTTGCATCTTGCTTCAATGCTGATAAATTGGATAATTCACCGTTAACGATTTGCATAAGGGCATATATATCTGAATATTGGGCAGTAACCGCTAAAATTTTAGGACTTGTCATCCAATTTTTGCTTTCGAAGGTTATGTTGTCAATCACTTTATTTTCATTCGTTATTATTTCATAACTGTAGAGATTAAAGGTTCCGGGCGCAGCAAAGCTTGTGCTGTCTGCCCATTTTGTCAGGGAGTTTACAGTACATGCGTATTCCGCCGTATCTTTGCTTCCGTTTGCCTTTATCAGGGTTACGCAATCGTCTATGCCGCTTTTCAATTGCTCAGTCGTACCATCAGTGTAGGTTAACATGACATAAAAGCTGTTAAATTTCTCATCATTCGCGACAACATCCGTAACGCCTGCCAGAAAATAAATCTTTTTGCATGGTAAATTTATCAGATCAATCGATGTTTTTGGCTTTGCTTCCCAGCTTGCCGTATTTGCCTGAACTGTCACAACTTTGTCAAGAGTCATACTGAACGGCACGCCTCTGCCGTCTTTAAATACACCGTCGGTAAGTTTTGACTGCACCGAGGATTTTATAAGCCCGATACGCACATTGCTTGAGGCTCCGTACATAAAATAGTCATGCATATATTCCGCATCATACACCGAACCTTCCAGATATACTTTTGAAGTCGCATATGGCGATATATCAATCTTATCATATAAAGATATAAATTTTAAGACCTCTGTATTTAGACTGTTTAATTTGCCGAGTTTTTCCGCATTGATTTCATCATCAGTAATTCCATTTCCCGCAATTATTTCTCTGATGCGTTTTATTTCTCCCTGAACTTCCACGCAATTATTCTCCGTCAACTCGGACAAATCGGGCAAGGCAAGAATCATTTCCTCAATATCCGCTATACAGACAGCCCTTATTTTTATTTTTAATTGATTAATTTTATCCGCATCCTGTACCTCCAGATCGCTGTATGAAATATTTTGCGTTTTCATCATAGCTTCAATACCTAAAATCTGAGTATATATCTCAGCATAGTTATCATGATTCACCTCATCTGGCGAAGGCAGTTTATTTATCAGTGCTTTAATGCTTAATGAAGCTGTGGTCAACGCCAGTATTTTCGGCGACGTCCACCAATGTTTGCTTTCAAAGTCAACGCTGTCAACGATCTTTCCTGCTGTGGGTGTTATTTCGTAGCTGTAAATATTAAATGTTGCGCCCGTGCCGAAGCTTGTTTGTCCCGGCCATTTGAAGCATGCGTCCACCGTACACGCATATTGTTCAACTTTGGTGCTTGAATCGCGCTTAAGCAACGTTACGCTTGCATCCGTACCGCTTTTGAGCTGTGTGCGGGTACCGTCGGTATAATTGATTGTCACATAAAATTCCTGATAATTAGCTTCCGAACCAAAATCCGCCACGCCCGCAAGATAGTATATTTTTTCGTATGGAGCATTTGTCAGGTCTACCGTCGTTTTGGGAACAGATGTAAAGCTTTCGGAATTCGCCTGCACGGTAATCGCCTTGTTTAATGGCATACTGTACGGCACTCCTCTGCCATCGGACAAAACACCGCTCTTTAGTTTTGACTGCACAGAAGATTTGACAAGAGCCACTTGTGCGTTTGGAGTCCCGCCAAACATGAAATAATCATGTATATTTTCAGCGTCGTTCGCCGCACCCTCAATATATGCCTTTGAAGTCGCATATCCCGTTATGTCTATCATGTTATAAGCGTAATCATTTGCTTCAGCTGTTACATATCCTATATTCAAACAGCTCACACAGAAAATGAACGTTAGGAAAATCTTTTTAACCATAGAAAGTCACATCCTCCATTCATGCGTTTAAAAGTTTATAAATTATCACGGCAGCTTCTGCTCTGCTGCAATAATTCAAGGGCATAAACACATTATTTTCATAACCACTGACTATTTTCTCTACTGCAAAAGCCGAAACAGCCTCTATTGCGTAATCGGAAATTTCATCGCTATCGAAAAAACTAATTTCATCCGTATTACCATCCAGTGTTCCCTTGAGCGCCCGATAAGCCATTACACACAAATCCTGCCGGGTAATCGGTTCGCCGATTCCAAATATTGTATCGGATATGCCGTTGACCATTTTTTTATTTTTTAGTGTAGAGATATATGGTACATACCACTGCCCCACTACCGCATCTTCAAATTTGCAAACATCATCTGACGCCTCGATATTTGCTGCCAGACATAATATTTTGGCAAATTGTTCGCGCGTTATCATATCATTCGGCGAAAATTTCCCGTTTTCCGTACCGTTTATTATGCCCTTGGATACAAGATACATTATTGCTTTTTGCGCCCACAAAACATCGTCCAAATCGGTAAACCCGGCTTCCTTTGGTAAGTTATTATTTGCAGACGTACCCACCGGATAGCTTTGTTCATTGGAAACTCTGCTGCCAGTGGAACTCTTATTGACGGAGCCTGAATCTCCGCCGGCTCCATTCGTTTTCTCAAACGCATTATTAAGTGCATTTTGCAATTCATCGATGGAACTGTATTTTTTTACATTAGCATAAAAGTTTACAATTACATCATCATTGAATGTGCTTTTCAGGTTCATCCCCAAATATGAGCAATTGCTTTTTGATAGAATTTTTTTAATATGCCCGTATCCTATGCTTTTCGGATTGGCCGGTCCGATAAGGGCTATACTCCTGATCAGCATTTCATGCAGCTGTTTTACCGTATCCAGATTGTTTCCCAATAAACACGCTCTTATTTCACTCATGCCCGAAGAACTGATTACGGTATTATAGGCGTCATATGCGGTTATTTTATATGTATCATCTAATGATTCAAATCCAATCAAATCCGGATACAAAAAGCTTCCATCCGATCCGAACACCTTTGAAGCCATATTTTGATTATAAGCTTCAAGAATAGCGTACTGAATAATTGTATTCTTTATTTGTGCTAATGTGTTCAGAATATTCGATTCATCTGTTTGAATATTCTTTATATAAGTAAATACCCTTTGCGCGAATTTAGTCGTATCAATTGCAAAAAGCAGTGAGAAATCCTTGAGTCCTAATATGTTTTTATTATTATCATTTTGAACAGCCGTAATAATATCACTGAAATTCTCTGCATGAATAAAGCTGTTCGCGCATTGAGTCTGTTCTTCGATTGTAGGATAATAAAGGATGGTCGTAAAAGGGCTGTCCATAAGAGGCGAATTAATGTGAAGCTTATAATTCCCATAATCATTGTTTCCGTCAAGATACAACTGAAACTCATAAGAGAATTTACCGGACGCATCCGTTAAAAACGCCCTATGATGCTGAATATTATTAGAAACGGCAGCATCCGTCGAATTTGGATTTTCCATCCATGCGGATATCCATTCATTTGCGGCAGGATATTCACCGCTGATTATAATTTTACCTTTAATAATATCAAATTCTATTTCAATGCGAATATTCGTTTTTGCGTTAACACACATACAAAGTGACGATAGAAATGATAAAACAGTTATTACCGCAGCGAATCTTTTAAGAGATCCCATAAATTTGCTCCTTCCATTAAAAGCTTATGACCTGAATAAAGGGGATTTTTTTATTATTATCTGAATTTTGTCTTAACATTTTTATATAAACCTATATTTTGAAACGGTATGGGTTTAAAACCGGGCAACAAATTATATACAATGCTATTTTCCGATAATGTCAGATTCATATTGCTCTCATCCGTAAAAATTTCTGAGTTACTGACAGCAATATTATTATTGACATTGCTGTATCCCAAAAAATTAGGGGTGATACTCATCGATTTATGTTTATACAACACGTTATTCATGATAACATTATATTTAGGTGCCAATGGTTCATCCTCCATCAAATTCACCATATTTGTGTATTTGCTCCAAGCCTCGGATGTATATGGTACTTTCGCAAGATTGCTATATATCTCGTTTCCCACCGAGCTCCACTCAAGCCCTCTTGCATCCGCATAAATTGAGCTTTTTGCGCTGTTGTCGCTCAAAGCAATAATATTATTTGTCACAACGTTGCTCCTGCCGCCGCCGACTTGTATTCCTCTGCTGACATTATACATAATATTTCCATATACATTTGCTCCGGAAAACATGTCGTCCAGATAGATTCCGTTTGTTTCTTCGCCGGTTATATCATGCAGATAATTGTATCGTATAACATTGCCGCGACCAGCCCAGTCCCTAAGACAGTAAATAGCACCTGCGTCCTTTGTTTCATTCAGAAGATTGTAAAGCTCATTGTACTCAATCAGATGATCATTGCCGTAAAACTGAATGGCTAAATGCGGCGCGTTAAATATTTTATTATTCACCGCTTTGTTGCCTACGCCTCCTAAAACAACTGCTCCTTGATATGTATTAAATGTCTGCTCGAAGTCATGAATACGATTGTTCTCCGCATAACAGTTTCCAGCCGATAATGTGTTTCTGTCGCCCGCGTTTATTTTGATTCCGCCCGCTCCCATTTCAAATATTTCACATGATTTTACACCGCTGCGATATGAATTTTCAATTTCTACACCATATTTTCCGAATTTGCTGATTGAACAGCTCTCAATTTTGTTGCTGCTGCCGCCGTTGATGTATATCGCTTTATCCCTGCCGCCTATAAATGCTACATCTTTTATTTCCACATTGCTTGTATTTAAAAGAGTGATAATAGGCTCATTCAGAGACGTCGCTATCATGGTTCCGTCAGTGGAAAACCCGGCTGGAGGATATAAATACAGATTGTTTGTGCTGCTGTCAACATACCATTCACCCGGCGCGTCCATCTCCTCAAGCAGATTATACGCAAAAAACTTCTGACCGGTTTTTACTTCATATGTTGAACTTACCGAAGTTGAAATATAACCGTTTATTGCATCAACCGTCTTTATTTTCAAACTGTCTACCGACCATCCGTTGCCCCAATAGCCTTTTACCCAACCGTTATCTGCCGTCACCCATTTTCCCAGATTCGCACTGCCGCTTGTAAAAGTCATACCGCCCGACGGATTAACGCGGCCTGCATCAATTACCGTTCCAACCGCAGCATACCCAGTATTTGGCCATCTGGAACGCGCAAGCAGATTGTCATTATAGATCAGCTGAGCATCCGCACTTGTATCAGTTGCAAAGGTAATTTTATGTATTGCGTCCAACCCGCTTATCCCTTGCGCAGCCAGATTTATTTGTTTCACCTGCGGCACAGCCGTTTGCGGCAACCTGTTTAAAGCCGTCTGATCCGTTACTGTCGCTGCAGAAGATATATCTATTTTTCCCCCGCCTATGAACGTTGCAGTTTCTCCCGGATAAGACATGAACACAACCGGAGATTCCTTTTTCCCTAAAAAACCATTACCGGTAATAGTAATGGCATCGTTTATATAATAATCGCCTTCCCGAAAAAATACTGTTACCTTGTCGTCTGCTCCTGTTTTATTTGTATAGTTTGTGTTGATTACGTCTACGACAGCTTGCAGCGTTCTTAGCGGATTGTTAATACTCCCTGAATTTCCGTCATTACCCGTCGGGGACAGATATAACTCTGTCCCCGTAGCGTTTCCTATGATTGTTATGTTGCTGAGCGGCTTTGCACCGATAAATGAATCCCACAAAAATATTTTAGCGGTTCCTCCCGCAGCTTTTTCCGGCAACTCTACTGTGCCGGTTTCATAAGTTTTCGGCAAATCACCTGGGTTCAATTCGATATCCAGTGATTTCATGCATAAAAGCCTGCCGTCAGTGCTATAAACAGCAAATATTAGTTCCGCATTCTTTTTTGTCAGCGCATTAAATTCTATATCCGCGCTCGCATAAACCATGTCGCCCGAAATTAGGCTTGTTACCTCTGTATCTCCGCTCATAAGTTTGATATTGCTTGCTTCAATATCATTTTTCAGCAACTCAGTAGCTGTGGTTACTGCCAGAATTTTCGGCGACGTCCACCAATGCTTGCTTTCAAAGTCTACGCTGTCGACGATTTTCTCCGCTGCTGGTGTTATTCCGTAGCTGTAAAGATTAAAGGTTGCGTTAGAATTAAAGCTGGTCTGTCCAGGCCATTTGATTTGTGCATCCACCGTGCACGCATACTGTTCAACTGTGGTGCTTGAATCGCGCTTTAGCAGCGTTACGCTTGCATCCGTACCGCTTTTGAGCTGTGTGTAAGTACCGTCGGTATAATTGATTGTCACATAAAATTCCTGATAATTATCTTCTGCTCCAAAATCCGCCACGCCCGCAAGATAGTATATTTTTTCGTATGGGGCATTTGTCAGGTCTACCGTCGTTTTGGGAACAGATGTAAAGCTTTCGGAATTCGCCTGCACAGTAATCGCCTTATTTAATGGCATACTGTACGGCACTCCTCTGCCATCGGACAAAATGCCGCTCGTTAGTTTTGACTGCACAGAAGATTTGACAAGAGCCACTTGTGCGTCCGGAGACCCGCCATACATGAAATAATCATGTATATTTTCAGCGTCGTCCGCCGTACCCTCAATATATACTTTTGAAGTCGCGTAGTTTGTTAAATCTATCGTATTATACGATATCATTATTTTTTTCAATTTCTCCTGCACGGCAGTAAGTTTTAAAGAGTCAGCTTCTGACAAATCAGCTTTCGCAATATTGTTTGCGCTCAGCATGGCTTCTATAACTTCTACTTCTGTAGTTACATCCGATTTATTGTCTATCGTAACAGCCCCCGCCTCGGGCAATTCTCGAATAAGTTCGGAAATTTCAGACATTATCGCGGTATTTGTCAGAGTCGCGGTTGTAATCGCCAGCACCTTCGGCGACGTCCACCAATGCTTGCTTTCAAAGTCTAAGCTGTCAACGATCTTTCCCGCTGCTGGTGTTATTCCGTAGCTGTAAAGATTAAATGTTGCGCCCATGCCGAAGCTTGTTTGCCCCGGCCATTTGAAGCTTGCGTCCACCGTACACGCGTACTGTTCAACTGTGGTGCTTGAATCGCGCTTTAGCAGCGTTACGCTTGCATCCGTACCGCTTTTGAGCTGTGTGTAAGTACCGTCGGTATAATTGATTGTTACATAAAATTCCTGATAATTATCTTCTGCTCCAAAATCCGCCACGCCCGCAAGATAGTATATCCTTTCGTATTGAGCATTTGTCAGGTCTACCGTCGTTTTGGGAACAGATGTAAAGCTTTCGGAATTCGCCTGCACGGTAATCGCCTTGTTTAGTGGCATACTGTACGGCACTCCTCTGCCATCGGACAAAACACCGCTCGTTAGTTTTGACTGCACAGAAGATTTGACAAGAGCCACTTGCGCGTCTGGAGTCCCGCCAAACATGAAATAATCATGTATGTTTTCAGCGTCGTCCGCCGTACCCTCAATATATGCCTTTGAGGTTGCATATCCCGTTATGTCTATCGTATTGTATATAACATCCATCTTATTCAGCCTATCCTGGACGGCGGCTATTTTCTGCGAATCTGCTGCGGATAAATCGTTTACAGTGATTCCGTAAACGCTCATCAGTGCATTAATATTATTCACTTTTGCCTGAATTTTTGTTTTGTTATCAATTGTTATATCTGTCCCTGTCGGCAAAGCCTGAATAAGGGTCGAAATATTAGATAATACCATTTCTTCCGGCAGCGCTGCGGTTGTAATCGCCATCACCTTCGGCGACGTCCACCAATGCTTACTTTCAAAGTCTACGCTGTCGACGATTTTTCCCGCTACGGGTGTTATTTCGTAGCTGTAAAGATTAAATGTTGAGTTAAAATTAAAGCTGGTCTGTCCAGGCCATTTGATTTTTGCGTCCACCGTACATGCGTACTGTTCAACAGTGGTGCTTGAATTGCTCTTGAGCAGCGTTACGCTTGCATCTGTACCGCTTTTGAGCTGTGTGCGGGTACCGTCGGTATAGTTGATTGTTACATAAAATTCCTGATAATTAGCTTCTGAACCAAAATCCGCTATGCCCGCAAGATAGTATATTTTTTCATATGGAGCATTTGTCAGGTCTACCGTCGTTTTTGGAACAGATGTAAAGCTTTCGGAATTCGCCTGCACGGTAATCGCCTTGTTTAATGGCATACTATACGGCACTCCTCTGCCATCGGACAAAACACCGCTCGTTAGTTTTGACTGCACAGAAGATTTGTCAAGAGCCACTTGCGCATCTGCAGACCCGCCATACATGAAATAATCATGTATATATTCAGCGTCGTCCGCCGTACCCTCAATATACGCCTTTGAGGTTGCGTATCCCGTTATGTCTATCGTATTGTAGACATAATTTGCTGCGTTAACCATGGTAACAGACATTACACCGAAAAGTACTGTAAGTGTTACTAAAAACGCAAAAAACCGTTTTTTCATTTACGTCACCCTTTCATTATTTTATATGCGCCAAAGCAGCGCATGACCGACGAAGTTATTTCTTATTCGCAAGAAACTCATCAATCTGACTTTGCAGTTCTGCCTTTACAATATTTATACCCGCATCTTCCATCTCCTGAATATATTTTTCCAGAAATGTATCAACATCAACCGAACCATCCTCAATTGCGCTGTATTTTTCCGTAACAGATACGCATTGAGCTATTTCACTTGATATTTTCTTTGTATTAAACGCAAATCCGAGCAATTTTGACTTTGTCGCTTCATCATTTTGCTTTTGTGTTTCTTCCCAAACATTTTCGGGCTTTCCTTCTGTAATATATGCATTAAACTGATTTCCGAACTTCCACGCGCCGGAATCACTATAGCCGCTTTCCGGAATTACTTTTATATACTTATCATTAATTTTTGTATAGTGCTTTCCTTCCACTCCATATACGATCAGATTATATAATTCTGCATTCGTATTCACCTGTTCAATTATTTTAACAGCTTTCTCAGGATTTTTGGATGTAGCGCTGACTCCCGTCATTGTTTGTATGCACCCTTGTGTCGTCATATGAGCTTTATACAGATTAACCGTATCAAGCTCTATTCCCAATTTCTTTTCCAATTCCTGCTCCAAGCCCGGCTTGTTAAATATAGCACTGACTGCGTACTGGCTGTCCGAAGCCCCTGTCGCGCTAGTAACGTCTTTTCGAATATATCCTTTGTTGTACCAGTCGCGCAAAGTATGAATGCCTTCTAAAAACTCCTTTGTATCATATCGTTTGATAACCTTGCACTGTTCGTCAGATTTATCTATCCACAAGCAATTCAGCCCAATGTACGCATTTTCATATTTATCCATAGACCATAGATTGATTCTGACCGAGGTGCCCCCATTGAAAGGATATAAATCCGGTTCTTTATCTTTGATTGTTTTTAAAAAAGGTTCAATATCACCGTTTCTTTTTACATCCGACAAATTATAGCTGTATTTATCAACTAATTTTTTCTGGAAAGACAATGCGATATTTTGCGCCATGATTTGATTATTTGGGATTGCATAAATTTTCCCGTTTACTGTTGCTGCGTCAAACAAATATTGCGGAAGTGCCTTTAATAACGATGGCGCCTCTTTATTTATTAAATCATTGAGCGGAATAATCCCGCCTTGCCTAATGCAGTCATAATATACATTGACATAACCGCAAAAACATAAGTCAAATACTGTGCCGGATGCCATATTCATATTCATTCGTTCTTGATACGCGCCGTCATCAATAAATTGAATGTCCAGCGTTGCTCCTATTTTAGGCACCAGAATTTCATTTATTTTTTCTTTTACCAATTCCATATCTGCTTGCTTTGAACCTGGGACATACCATACCAATTCCGGAATATCAGCTTTATTTGTTTGGCCGAGATTCTTTGAACACCCGCACACATATGCGGCAATCATTGCCGCGAGTATTACCGCAAGAATTTTTTTCATTTTAGTCCTCACTCCTCTTTTCTTAAATTCTATTTAACTATCCTTTAACTCCGCCGACAGTTAATCCCCTTACAAAATACTTTTGAAAGAATGGAAAAACGATAAGCGCAGGTCCTGCCACCACCACAGCCATTGCCATTCTTACCGTTTCAGCCGGAATATCCAACTCATTCATCAAACTGCTAACAGCACCATAATTCAGATTTTGAAGCAATTGAATGTTTTGCAGTATTCTTTGCAACAAATATTGCAGGCTGACCAGATTCTCTTTATTTATATACAGCATAGCCGTATACCAATCATTCCATTTTGCTAGAAACAAAAACAACGCTACTGTAGCAAGCACCGGTTTTGACAACGGAATGATAATCTTAAAAAATATTGTATAAACATTTCCTCCGTCGATTCGAACGGATTCGGAAAGCTCTGCCGGTATTCCGTTAAAAAATGTGCGAATCATAAATACATACCACGGACTAATAAGCCCAGGAAGAATATATACCCATATTGTATCATTAAGATACAGATATTTCGTCATCAAAATATATGTTGGAACCAAACCGCCATTAAAAAGCATAGTGAAATACAAAAAAAACGATAACACATTTCTGCCTCTCAAGTCTTTTCTTGATAGCACATATGCTATCATGGACATAAAAAACACGCCTAAGCACATTGCGGCAACAGAGAACAGTGTCGTTACTTTATACGCGTTTACCAATGCCATAGGATTCTTAAATACATACCGATACGCTTCAACGTCAAATGTTTTAGGAATTATGCTGTAGCCATAACTTAGAATATCCTTTTCAGCGGAAAAAGAAACGCTCACAAGTAGTATAAACGGATAAATAATCAACACAGCCAACAACGCCAGAGCAATTTTTAAAATTGTTTGTGATACTGCTTTTTTATACAAATAAAACACCTCAAATTAAAATAGTCCAAAGTCCTTATCAATTTTTTTGCTTGCATAATTGGTACATATAACCAGCACAAGACCTATGACTGACTGCATCAGACCGACGGCGGAGGAAAGCCCCATATCACCCAGCACGCGCATTGTTCTGAAAATATATGTATCTATTACGTCTGTTTTTGAATATAATACTCCGACATTTCGAGTTAATTGATAAAACATTCCGAAATCCGCTCTGAATATATTGCCAATTTTTAAAATTGTCATTATTACAATAAGCGGCATAATTGATGGAATAATAATGCTTTTTGCCTGCCGGAACTTACTTGCGCCATCTACCTGAGCCGCTTCAAATAATGAATTTTCTATTCCCATTAACGCGGCATAGTAAATCACCGAATCCATCCCTACATTTTTCCATATATTTGCAACCGTCAATATACCTGGCCAAGCGTTCGGCTCCGAATACCAATTAACTTCCTTCATGCCAATCCCTATCAGTATTTTATTTAAAATTCCATATTCAGAATTTAGAAATGCAAACACCATATAGCTTGCAATAACCCATGACAAAAAATACGGCGTAATCACAAGTGTTTGAATTGCTTTTGTAAACGTCCTGCTTTTCACTTCAAACAAAATGATTGAAAGCAGAACGGCAGCAATTGTCCCGGTAACAATAAAAATAAAATTAAGGGATAGTGTGTTCCATGTAATTGTAACGAAATCCTTTGTCTTTAGCATTATTCTAAAATTATCAAACCCAACCCACTCGCTTCCAAAGATGCCCAGATTAAATCGATAATCTTTGAATGCTATAATAATTCCGATAATAGGCAAATAATTAAAAATCACAACCAGTAATACCGGTATAACGCACAGCGAATATAGCTGCATCGTTTCCGTAAGTTGCCCCGGATAACCATCAATTAATCTTCGTTTACTTTTTTGTAATTGCACATTCATACTGATTACCATTCCATTTCTTATCGTTTTACAATATAATACTATCACAAATATTTTTTTAAAACAATACTCTATACACCTAAATTTTTACTCATTTTTCCGAAATGCTTGATTTCAACCTTTTTTTATATTATAATAAACTCGTGATATAAAAGAGATAAAGGAGCGAAATCATGAACCTATATAGTTTGGTTATTATTGATGATGAGCCTGCAACCCTTGAACATCTGTCAAGTATTTTGAATTGGAAAGATATTGGATTTTATGTTGCCGGTTTGTTTACGAAAGTCAGCAAACTTTTGGAATATATTGAATCTAATCATGTTGATGTCATTATATCAGATATAAAAATGCCTGATATGAGCGGTATAGATTTAGCTCAGGTTTGTAATAAACTGTATCCTGATATAAAAATAGTTTTTTTGAGTGCTTACAGAGATTTTGAATATGCGCGCGAGGCTATCCGCTATAACGTTTTCGATTATATTACTAAACCATTTACTTATCAGGCCATATATAATGAAATGCTTAAGCTTTCAGAAGCTTTGGAAAATGACAGAGTTATCGGAGTTTACAATGAGGATAAAATGCTCTTTGCTCAGCAACAGTTATTTACAGACTTATTTTACGGTACTATATCAAATAGCCCTTCTTTAGAACAACAGTTTCATTCAATACAGCTTAACAAAAGTCTTTTAGAATCATCCTGTATTGTTTTAAGAATATCAATTAATCATTTTAATGATTATATTAAAAATAATTGGAAAAGAAGTAATGAAAGGCTTTATCATTCCATACTTTCGGTGATTCGTTTATCCGGGAATACTGAATTTTACATGCCGCTGCGCTACAATGACAGTGATTTCGAGGTTGTTGCCGTAAACATTGAATCAGATGAAAAATTTCAAGAAAATATAAGAATCCAGATAACCAAGGTTATACAAATATTATTCAGTGAATTCAAGATGAGCGTCGCAATAAATATAAGTGCTTATTATAATAAATTAAAAGATGTCGCTCAACAAAAATCATCCAGAATCAATGAAAGAATAGCAAGCGATCCTATCATTGAAGCAGCCCTTTCTTATATCCATAAAAATTACGCTGAAGAAATAACCCTGATAGACGTTGCAAATCATGTTTTGATGAGCCCGAATTACTTCAGCACATACTATAAACAGCATACCAATGAAAATTTCACCGTCACCCTGAATAATATAAGAATCAAAAAAGCAATGCAGCTGCTTACGGAAAAAAATATAAAATCATCATTGGTATTTGAAATGGTTGGGTACAGAAGTTATACATACTTTTATAAGCTCTTTACCAAATGCAATAATATCACACCCGGAGAATATAGAAAAAAATACCTGAAGGGGTCATGAAAATGCCGTCTGTAAATAAAATCGCAATTAATTTTATAAAAAAGTATCGGTGGGACAGCATATTTGTAAAAAATTTTAAAAAATCTCTACTTATAATTATCATTCCTTTTCTGATTATTACAGTAATTATAAGTATATACTTTCAAATGAAAATCGAAATGCAGGATACATCTTCCGCCACTATATCCACAAATCAGACTTTAGCTGCTATTGATAACCTTTTCAGTACGCTTGAAAACCAGCAAAAACGCTTTACAGCGAATCAGTATATAAAAATAGCTGCTGTTTCCACAAATATATTTAACCAGAATAATATTCACTCCTTTAACGCTATGAACAAAGTGAACGAGCTTATGGGAGATGTTCGTGTTAATAATCTGTTCATATCAGCTGTAGATTTTTACAGCATGGGAAGCAAATACGTTTTTTCTACCTCAAAAAGCGGATACCTGGGCAGTTTCGAACATTTGGGATGGTATGATAAGTATATGGAATTACAAAGTCCCAATTTTATTATCCACGCAAATAATGACCTGATATATTTATGCCGCGGCATTTACAACTCTTCCGAAATCTGCGGCATTTTAATTTTTGAGCTTGATTTCCGTTCATTTATCAATTCCTTAAAAAACCAGAATTTATCTGAAATAATACTTATGGATAATAACAAAAACTTAATATTTTCATTTAATAATAATTCTTTAATTATTGATAATACCAAGCTGGACTTCTTTGAAAATGCTAAAGATACTTCAGCAATCAAATCTGGATCAAATCTTTATATATCGAAGCGGCTTTATAACAATAACATAACCTGCATTACAAGCACAAAATTAATTTCGCAAATTACACAGAATAAAACCATCTTTATCGTTGTTCTAATATGCTTGCTTTCATCATTAATTGTGGCGCTGCTTTTTTCATTTTATTTGTCTTTGCAATTTTACTATGTCATAGCTGATATCATGCTGCAAATAGATGTAGACAAAAATTCTGTCAACGGTCCGATTGAAAGCATTAATGAGATGATCTATATTGAAAAAAGCATTATTAATTTTATTCAACAGAACAAAAATATTGAACAGGAGCTTACAAAGAAAATGATTCTGCTGAAAAAAGCGCAACATCTTGCTCTTCAATCTCAGATTAATCCTCATTTTATATTTAACTCTCTTAATCTGATTAATCTGAAGGTTTTGAATATTACAAAAAAAGACAGCGATATAAATATAATGATATCGTTATTGTCAGATTTATTAAGCTATACTTTAGACTCAAAATCTTATCTTGTTAAAATTTCAGAAGAAATTGAATATGCTAAAAAGTATATTGAAATGATTCTGATAAGATATAACCATAGTTTTTATGTGAATTGGAATATTGACGATAGGATTTCAGATTATTATATGATCAAAATAATCCTCCAGCCTATTATAGAAAATGCTTTTTTGCATGGCATTTCTGAACACCTAGATTCTGAAAAGCAATGCATTATCACCATTTCCGCTCATGAAAGCCAGACTGGGAATATTAAATTTACAATTACAGATAATGGCTCTGGCATGACTTTTGAAACATTGACAAAGCTTCAGAATACGCTGCTTTCTGAAGATGTTACCGGAAACAACCATATAGGATTATTCAATGTAAATCAGCGAATCAAGTTGTTTTACGGTGAAGATTATGGTGCGAAAATAACATCTGATCAATCCGGCACGATAGTAACCATAATCTTCCCGAAAAGGACCGTTAACAGTTAATATCCTGTTTATTTGTTGGTATTTTCATTATGTCTAAACGCGATAAAGCAACCAGTCATTTTGAAACCATGCTATGTATTTTACAGACTTTCATTGAAGATATGGGGGTCAATATCTCCGCGTCTATTCAATTTTATTGTTTTATACTGCACTGATCACTCCGCCGTACATCTCACTACCGCCCCTAAAAACAAACGTTACCCCATGGAACATATCCACAACTGCTTTTTCCACCGTACCATTCCAGAGTTCCTCGTTAAAACCTGTGATCAGTCCATCCTGTTTTTGCAGCGACTGTATAAACTCCGCAATGGCCTGACGTTTTGCGGCATACTCCATCCGCTTATTGTTGACAGCGGCGATATCCATCTGAACCCTGTCAAACCGGTCTTTCAGCTCCGAATATCTTCTGGTATATTCAGCCTGATTCAGTGCAGAACGGGCATTTTCGTCCACGCAGCTGCGGAGTAGCGCGGTGACCGTTTCCAGCTCTTCCCGCAGTTTATCGTCTTCCCTGTCAAGGACGGAGGTATCGGTCAGCCTGTCCATGATTTTATCGTATTCCTGCAGTATTTCTATTTTGTTCTTTATAATATCATTAAAAGTCTTCACAAATGCTTTTTTAATGTCCTCTTCATAAAGGTGCGGGGTTCTGCATTTCTCCTGATTCGTAAATTTATGGTTGCATTGCCAGATTACCCGTCGATATTTGCTGTTGGAATGCCAGACCTTGCTGCCGTAGAACCCGCCGCACTGCCCACATACGATTTTTCCCGAAAATGGGCTGTTTCCCGTCATATAGCCTTTGGCGGATTTCCGTTTCTGAAACTCATACTGTACCATGTCATATACCTCGGGGGACACAATTGCCGGATGGCTATTTTCTACGTAAAACTGCTGGATTTCGCCCTCATTCACCTTCTTCTTTTTGGTCAGAAAATCAATCGTATAGGTTTTTTGCAGAATGGCTGATCCCTTATATTTCTCACTTTTTAAGATATTTTTGATTGTCGCCGGATTCCAGCTTTGCTTTCCCGTAGGCGTGGGTATGCCTATATCAATTAAGTGCCGTGATATTGCTCCGGCGGTTTTCCCTTCCAGAAACATCCTGTAGATCAGCCGCACCGTTTCCGCTTCTTCTTCTACAATTTCCGGCAGGCCGTTTTCTCCCTTCTCATACCCGAGAAAATGTTTGTAGGGCAGGCTGACCTTACCGTCCGCGAACCGCTTCCGCACTCCCCACGTGACGTTTTCGCTGATTGACCTTGATTCCTCCTGCGCAAGTGAACTCATAATGGTAATCAACAGTTCGCCTTTGCTGTCCAGCGTGTATATGCCCTCCTTCTCAAAATACACCTCCACCCCTTTATCCTTTAGCTTGCGTACTGTGGTCAGGGTATCCACAGTATTCCTAGTAAAACGGCTGACCGATTTTGTAATAATAAGGTCGATTTTCCCTTCCATAGCGTCGGCTATCATCTTGTTAAACCCATCACGCCCTTTGGTGCTCGTTGCCGATATACCCTCATCGGTGTATACCTGCACAAACTGCCAGTTTTCATTGGACTGGATATGCCTTGTATAATAATCCACCTGCGCCTCATAACTGGAAAGCTGTTCCTCAAAATCGGTTGATACCCTGGCATACGCAGCTACACGCTTTTTATTGATGAATGCTTTTTTGTTCACGAACTGCGGCATAACGGCCGGAATCACGGTAACCTGTCTGTTCATGATTATTCCCACTCCCTTATCAATTCTGTATTATCCTCTAAAATAATTTTCAGTGTTTTATCGGGATACGCAACCATGCTGTGCACCTTCATTGCCTCGGTCAGGCTTTGCAATGTACTTTCGGAAATCTGCTTTGAGGCACAGTGGCTTTTTCCCAGCGTATTATAAGTTGAGCAGACCCATATGACCCTTTCATATTTCGTGCCGGAATTATTGATTTTCCTTCGGTAATGTTTCCCGCATATGCCGCATATAATCTTGCCGGTGAATGGATACTTTGCTGTAATGACTGACTTTGGATGATACTGTCCGGCACGCCTGGCCATTTCTTTTTGTGCATTTTCAAAGGTTCCTCTGTCGATAATCGGCTCATGGTTGTCTTTCACAAGATATTGCGGCAGTTCTCCCTTGTTTTTCCTGTTCTTTTTTGTAAGGTGGTCGCTGATGTACCCTTTCTGCATCAGCAGATCTCCAATGTACTTCTCGTTACAAAGGATATCGTGAATTTTTCGGCTGTCCCACTCCCCGTTCAGCTTCGGCCTGACCCCAGATTCGTGGAGCTTTTTTACAATTGCCGTTTTTCCCATCCCGCTCAGGTAATCTGCAAATATCATTTTTACAATCTCAGCTTCCGTAGGGTTCACCGTAAGTACGCCTTTTTTTACATCATAACCCAGAATGGTAAAGGTATTGGGTATCCCGTCCTTATACTTATTCCTGATTCTCCATCTACAGTTTTCACTCACCGACAGGCTTTCCTCCTGCGCAAAAGAAGCGAGGATGGAGAGCATCAACTCCCCGTCCCCGCTTATACTATTAATATTTTCTTTTTCAAAATAACAGTCAATGCCAAGGTTTTTCAGTTCCCGGACAGTTTCGAGTAGATCAACACTGTTCCGTGCAAAACGCGAAATGGATTTTGTGAGTATCATATCTATTTTCCCGGATCTGCAATCCGCGAGCATCCGCTGAAACTCCGGCCGTTCCTGTTTTGTTCCCGTAACCGCATAATCAGCATAAACACCGCAATACAGCCATCCGGGATGGTTCTGTATCATTTCGCTGTAATAGCTCACCTGCGCTGAAAGGGAATGCACCATCGCCTCCTTCCCTGTCGACACTCTGGCATAGGCCGCTACCCGCAGTTTCTTTGGTATTATAGGTGCTGACGGCAGCATTTTCTTAACGATTCTTTCCATACAATCACTTCCCTCAACTCAAAGTATAACTCTGATCGGCCTATAATAGCAAGCTGTAAACCGCCAATTATGCGGCCTGTTGGGCAGAAATTATTGTATCAATCTGACAAACGGTTATTTCCCCGGCATCCGATCACGAGGGAATAATGGTATAGACAGTTTATTTTATCTTCCGCAGTATTTTTTCCCGTTCTCGCACGGTCAGGGTTCGTTCCGTCCGGCCTTCTTCACCCAGTCCAAGTTCACTTTGTTCCATAATCTCCTGCCCGGTAAATCCCCTGTACAGCCATTTCCGTGTATGCTTATCCGCATGAGCCACCAGCTCCGCAAAAGATTCAAACTCCGCTTCTGTATCAAACGGAATATCATCCTGCGCATCATCCAAAAGCTCCTGCAGCGGCTTGTCCATCTCTATATCGTACATCAGCATTTCAAAAATATCCTCCACCTTTTGCTGATCGTCAGGAAATTTTCTCAATACAAAATTCCGCAGCGCTTCGGATTGGGCGGTATCGTTAATCCGGTCATCCGTGAGAACCGCTATCTGTTCCCTTGACGGTATGTAATAGGTCAAATTCCGAACATCCTCTGTCAAATTTCGGCACTCTTCAAACATATCAAAATCATCTACGAAAAGCAGCCCGTCCGCGTACTCGAAATACCATTCCCACGCAGCCATTTTCTTCAGATATTGCTCAGCTTCATGGCAGTTTGTCCCGTCCTGATGATACAGGTTGAACACATAAACAAACTGCTCTATCTCCAGAACACCATACAGATTAACCAGCGCCTTTGCGTAGATACAAAGTTCCTGATTCCGTTCTCTTTTCGTTTGAAAGTCCGGCTGATTCATAAAGGTAATCAGGTCATTTCTGAGTTCCTGAGGCAACACCAGACGCGCATCGGAACTATTTCTGAATATGTAGCAAATCCCCAGCCGTAAAAGCATGTTTGCGTCCGTAAATGACATTTCCTGAATTGATATCTCGGGGGCATCCGCAAGTTTGACCAGCGTCCGGTAATTATCATCCGGAAGCAGCTCCGCTTCCTCCCGGAAACCGCTGACAACCAGCTCAAAGAGTTTCTTCGCCAGTTCGGCTTTTCTATCCTTTTTATGTTCGGGAATTCCATAAATCTCCGCCATAAGCGCCAACATATGTTTCGGTGTGAGGGCGAGGCATCTTTCCAGCCCTTCACACGATTTCCCTCCAATTGCGTCCATCATCAATAATTCACTGTTTACGTTTTTATCCATTTTTTTCTTCCTTTCTCATTTTTAATATGTCATTTTCCATATTAGACGAAAAGTGCCCCTTTTGGAGCACTTTCCTTCTGCCGTTATATGTTTCTTTCTGCTATTTCTACCGCATCCGGCATAAAAACCGCAGTGCGTCGCCAAAGCCTGCCCGGTAGTAGAAACGTGTTTCCTCACCTAACAGTACACTGTGGGCGGATTCATAGGCGTTCCACAGCTTATGCTGTTCCTCTGAAAAGCTTTCCTTCAGCTTTTCCTCCTGCCGCTCCGCCTGTTCCGCCGCTTCGGAGACCGCCTTGGAAGAAACATAGCTCCAGTCGTTGATTCTTCCGGTTATAAATTCCTCCATCGCTTTTTCAAATCTTTCATTCATTCGCATATACCTCCCTGTTTTATTTGGTCAGTACATTAATCACATAACTCCGTTCTGGAAATATATGCATCTTAACGGCTATTTGTTTCCGAATCCTTTTTCCCCAGCGCATATGCTGCTTCCAGCGCTTTTCGAAGCTGCCATACCGACACTTCATGAAAATCCATTATGTCGGAATTTCTGGTCTCCAGCGTATCAATCAGAAGCATTTCCTTCGCGATTTTCGCAAGCTCCGCTTTCATATAGCTCCTCCATTCTCAGCTTGCTCCGCAAATTTGAATCCCTGTTTTTTATATAGCGCGGTGTAGGTTGGTGCTTGCTTTTTTCTGGATTCAATAAGTATACCAATGTCCTCATTTCCCTTTTGCACCACCAGCAGGCAATGCCAGAAATTGTTCGCGTCCACCGTCATCAGCGGTATATTGTCCGCTATAAATTGCCTCGGCATTACTAAATCGAATGAGATATTTTCAAACTCGATTTTGCTAAGTGCGATCACCTTTTCAACCACATACCGCTGGGGCTTTTTCCCACGACTGATACACTCCGTCCGGTAGTCCTCCAGTTCACTCAGCCTACGCGCCTGATGTTTGAAGTATGCCGTTCCCGTTTGTTTTTCCTGCATAGATTAACACTCCAATCGTTTGATTTCCCTGATTATTTCAGGGTTATTAGTATGTTAATCTATGTTTGCCATGAAGTCAAATTAATAGCTCACGATAATCTTAAACATTATCAAAATAGTTTTGTCGATAATGAACAATACCCCCGCCTGCATTGCAAAATACACTGCCTCTTCTACCCCATTTTCTTAAAACCAACAAAATGCCCGAGTGTGAAAGATCGCTTTGCAGTACCCGTTTCAGGAAATTTGATATACACCTGCATATCCTGTTTCATTATGCTTTTATCTTCTTAATGCTATAATAACAAATTGCTTCCGTCATTTTGGAAACTTTCTATAAATCTGTTATGTTTTCGTCTTGGAGATTGCTCATCATGCGCTCCAATGCTAAATGCTATTTGCAGCCACGTTAAGCCGTTTATGTACCGAAGCAATAATATTAATCGCATTTCACCGTCCTCAATACTGTTCATATATTGATTCAAACGGTCAAGTTCATATAAACACTTTTTTAAATTCAGATCCAACAATGTTCTTAAATTCGCAATCTCCACTGTATATTTTGCAAGCTTATCTGATATGTTATACACTTTCGGCATCCCGGTTATCGTAGCAGTACATGATGTCCCGATAGTCTCTAATTCAGATAGCCGCCGCCGCTGCTCTTCAATTTCCCTGTTCAGCCAATATAGCTGTGATAGTTCTTTTTTCGTCATAGGCTGTCCTCCGTTTTTATAAACTAAACCGTCATTTTCCCGCACATCATTACGCTTTTTCAGCAAGGATATTATTATCAGCAAATATCCGATCCGTCCTTGCGACTCACACCACACAAAGTCTATACTCCTGCATATCCTGATTCATTATGCTTTCAACAATATCAGTATATCACATCTAAACCGGACAAAAAGGACAACTTTTAATTTTCCTGCCTTTTTTCCAAAAACCGATACGCCATCTTTTTAACACCATCTTCCGTATTCCCTCCGCCGATACTGAAAGCTATCTGCCGCCAGCTGAATCCATTGATATATCTAAGTGATAATATCATCCTCATCTGACAGTCATCCACGCTCTGTATGTAACGGTTAAGCCGGTTCAGTTCATAAATACACTTTTTCAGGTTTATATCGAGCAATACTTTTAGATCAGCAATTTCAATTGCGTATCTGGCAATCTTGTCTGCGATGCCTGAAGTTCTCGGCAAACCTGTAATGGTTGCAGTGCATGAAGTCGCTACAGACTCCAGTTCAGCAAGCCTACGTTGCTGCTCTTTTATTTCCCTGTTAAGATAATACAACTGTGATAATTCTTTTTTCGTCATAGGCTGTCCTCCTCTTGTTGAAACTTTGCATGCCTGTTTTTTTGATATACAAAAAAACATTTTACTGCACAATTTATCAAAATACCGAATCCGGTTAGTCCTTGCGGCTCTCACCACGCAAAGACTGGCCATCTCCGGAAGTAAACATTTTTACTCTGTCTTAATATGGAACTTTCAGGTTATCTTCATAACCCGGTCACGCAAAGTCCATATCCCTGCATATCCTGATCCATTATGCTATCAACAATATCAGTATATCACATCTAAACCGAACAAAAAGGACAACTTTGAATTTTTTTAAAATTCTTTCCTCCGAAAATCAACCAAATATTTCTTGTTGCTTCACCACCTTCTCTTCCTTTTTTTAGTCTCACCATCCAGCGGCACTGGCGCCTTTCAGTTTCTGTTCCCTGCGTTTCGGCACCCTGCCCCACGGATTACACTTGTTCTATCACTGCCGTCAGTTATTATCTGC
>Ga0209373_10000293_pt1 | contig 96408 bp, 80 predicted proteins | sample Higcelweek5metaG_FD_187173 | JGI IMG/M metagenome (GOLD analysis project Ga0209373, IMG submission 187173) | Freshwater pond sediment microbial communities from the University of Edinburgh, under environmental carbon perturbations - High... | ecosystem: Environmental > Aquatic > Freshwater >...
GGCCTCTCCCGGCAGCGCGCGGTCAGACGAAAAATGAAACGCTGGCACATCAAAAAAGAGTTTTCAACGCGTCCATCTCCGAAGAAACCGGTTATTTGCATTAAATGAGCAGTATTGGCTTTAAAAGCACAGGAAAAATATCGTGCCGTTTTCAGAATCTCATTGTTTCACGCATGATTTTTGCTTATTTTTTTCTTGCCATTGATCCGTTTCCTCATTTGTGCCTTGCTTACAAAACCGCAATTTTACGGTATTCAAACATGTCGATTTAATGGAATACGGGCTCTTCTTTTTTGCAGATCATTTTTAAGGCTGATGCATCGTTTTCGGCAAGTCACCGCCGCATGGCTCAACGGCAGGCTTGCCAAGTCACCCGCTGTCGGGATCGGTATATGGGCAGATTTATTTGTTAAAAACTTATGACGATGTGCTTACATCCTACTCGCCCTTGGTTCTTTCTGCTTCGATGACCACTATCCCCAGGCGAGTTGTGGAATGGTCCGCGACTATCCGAAAATGTGCAGCGAGGCGCTCAATCTTCTGGAACGGACGCTCAAGCTGGACGGAACGGTCAAAAACATCCTGATTCCTGGCCGGATCATCATGCGGGAATCCATTGCTCCGCCTCCGAAAAAAGGAAGGGCTGAACTGTCGCCGGATTCTTTCTGCAACACTTTCCAGCGGATTTACGAACGTCGGGAACTGGATTTGTGTGATTCTGAGCAGGCGCATGATTCGCTATTCCAGCGATGTCCGGGTGGAAATGTCACGCGGAAGCGTCTGGTTCTCGGCAAGGCTGAAACCCGTGAAAGCCGGACTCAAGAACCGCCGCGTAGATCCGGTGTCCGAAATCATTCGGATGGTTTACGCCATTTCCGGTCATGGAATAAAAACCTTTCCTCCGGATGACTTCACGCCAGACGGAAGACACGTCCGCAAGCGCAACCGTTTTTTCCGCTGTAGCAACATATTTTTTCAGTGCTTCGGCAAAAAGGACATCCTTTCCCGGCGGGGTATTGGTCCACTCCGGATTTCCGGACATGGAGGAAACCAGCAGGAATTCCGTATCCGGATGGCGCGCCCGCTTTTCACCGACAATCCGCCCGAGTGTTTCCACATACTGTTCCGCGGAAAGCCTGCTGAAATCATTCATGCCGTAAGCCACGATGAGGAGGTCCGTTTCCGCTTCGAGCCACCGGTCGGCAATCTCCCACGCGGCGCGGCATCCGCTGCCGCTGACGGCATGGTTCCGGAACTCCACAGCCGCACCGTATTTCTTTTCCAGCCCGGAGGAAAATTGCTCGATCCACGGCGGCAGATAAGGCGGCACGTTGAGGAACTTCGTGGCGTTGTATCCGGCACTGATGCTGTCGCCGATCAGAATGACTCTGACAGGCTGTTTCCCGGCCAGCTTCCGGCGGAAACGCGGAAGGCGGTCCGGCTGGAGGTCCGGAAGGACGGGAAAATCCACGCTGGCAGCAATATAATCCACCTCGAACTGGTGCCTTGCAAAAAAATCCAGATTGTCGAACAGCAACAGCTTTCCGTCTCTGCCCCCGGCAATGGCGTTACTGCCCTTTGCGGGAAACAGAATGGCATTCTCCGGCGAAGGAGAAAGATCATCCTGTGAAAGAAAGGGCATGGACGAATCGGCGGTCCGACGGATGACATTCTCGCCGGGCGTGAAAATAAAGTCCTTTTCAGGAAGATATTCTCTTCCATCCGACGGATGAAAAACACGCAGAATCTTTTCCACCGGGAAAAGCATTCCCGCCTCGTCCGATCCTGCAAAAATACAGCTTTCCCCGTTTACGCGGCGGGTATTCCGGTTCCAGAGACCTTCCATCGATTTTTCCTTTCAGCATAAATGCATGATGATCTTTCGTCATACTATAATATACAATCTCTTCAAAAACAAGAAATATCCAATCATATCAAATAAATATCTATTCCTATCAAACCACTTTACATAAAACATCCGCGGACTATATTATTTTCCCATAACGAATATGGAGAACGCTTATGCTTCAGAAAGCAAATACCCTCTTCCTGCCGCTGAAGATTCACACATGGTCGTGCCTTACGGTTTCCAAATGGGATTTTGAGCTCAACCTTCCCTTCTGGCGTTTCTATCACAACTTCGATCCCGGCGCGGAGATGTGGCATCACGGACAGCGGATAGAGATGGAATTGGACAAGGTGTATCTTGCCGCCCCCTATGCGAAACTCCGTACAAACTGCACTCGTCCGTTCAGACATTTCTATATCCATTTTTCGCTTGAATGGCGCCTCGGGAGTGTCCGTGACGCGGTTTTCATTCTCCGCAAGGAACAATTCCCGCGGGAACTTCTGAACAGTGTCGCGCACCCCTGTCCAACTCCCGACAGAAATGATCTGATGGGGGTTTATGCCGTCGTCACGAATGCTCTCTTTCTGATTCGGAACGCCCTGCCGGGAGAAGGACGCGAAATCGATTCTCGGATCGAAGCGCTGCTCCAGAAGATGGACAAAGAGGAGCAATGGCTTTGCACCAACCGGGAACTGGCGAAACACGTCTATATGAGCGAAAACGCTTTTATACGTTTGTTCACAACCAATGTCGGTATCTCTCCCCAGCATTATCTCCGAAACCTCCGTATTGAAAAAGCCTGCAAGATGCTTCACTTCACCAACGACACCATCGATGAAATCGCAGAGAAAACCGGGTTTGCCAACCGATACCATTTCTCCCGCGTTTTCAACCAGGTGATCGGTGCATGGCCCGCGGCTTTCCGCGACAGCAAAACGCCATGGCAGGCCGCCCAGCGGAGACGCCGCCATAAAGGAAAATCACTTATCATGACACCAAATGAACCGGATTGAATAACAATGGAGAAAAAAGAATGACTGGAATTGTTCCGGAACCCGACGGCGATTTTACCTTTTCCGCAAAGTGGATCACCCTTCCCCGTTTTTCCGCCCCGCGGAACCTCTATTTCAGAGCGGTCAAACGCTTCGATCTGAATGACGTTCCGGAAAAAGCCCTCCTCAGAATCTGCGCCGACACCAATTACCTGCTTTACATCAACGGGAAACGAATCCAATACGGTCCCGTCAGAGGAACTTGCACCCTCAATTATTACGATACTCTGGACGTCGCGCTTTTTCTGCGCAAAGGCGCCAATGTCATCGGCGTCCTGATTCATTCCCCGGTAACGGAAACCTTTATTTCCGTGTCCGCCGTTCCCGCCCTGATTCTGGAAATCCCGGGACTGGTCAGAACCGGCGGCGACTGGAAAGTTCAGGAAGCGCCGGACTGGAAACAGGAGGTGTCTTTCTACACGCCGCAGACCGACTACATGGAACATCGCGACCTTGCTCTCGAACCCCCCGGATGGTTAAACGGCCAGTCTGTCGAAAACTGGGGTAACGCCCGGGAGGTCCCGGCGGAAAGTCCTCTGCTCAGGCGGCGTCTCAAGCCGCGGAACGTGCCCGCGCTCCGGGAATTCGAACGCCGGCCGGTCAGCGTGGAACAAATCCGGGAAGTGATGCCTTCCCCGGAAAAACAGGAAAAAATCTCCCTTCAGCTGAACAACGACATTCTGGAAATTCCGAGGGAGGAACGCCTCCGCGGCCTTGATTCCCTGCTGTCTCCCGATGGAACCCGCGCCGTGATCGAACCGGCATCCGACGGCAGCGGGTTCAGCTTCATCCTCGACTTCGGAGATGAACTGCTTGGACGTTTTCTAACGGAAATCGACGCGCCCGCGGGCGCCATTCTCGATGTTACTTACGGTGAGGAAATCTGGCAGGAGAAGAAGGACCGGCTCCGGGCGTCCTTCTCCGCCAATTCAGACTACAATTTTTCCGACCGGTATCTCCTGAAAGAGGGGCTCAATGAAGTCGGCTCCTCTGTAACGGAACGGGGATTCCGGATGGTCCAGCTGACCTTCCGCAATTTTTCCGCTCCGATCAGAATTCTCGAATGCAAGGCGGTCGCCCACGAGTATCCGTATCAGTATCTGGCCGATTTCAATTCCGGCGATCCTCTCCTCAACCGCATCTGGGAGGTTTGCGTGCATACGCTCCAGGTCTGTTCCACGGATACCTTCATGGACTGCCCATGGCGCGAACGCGCTTTCTGGGTGAACGACCTGGTTGTGGAAAACAGCACCTCGCTGGCCGCGTTCGGGGCGTCGTCGATTCATCGCCGTGCTTTTGAACTTCTGTTTTCGCAGCAGCTGGAAAACGGCTATCTGCCGGGCGTCTGTCCCGCGCCCGCCGCACATCCCTGCGTGCTTCTTCCAACCAATTTTTTTGTCTTCATCACACTCCGGGACTACTACATGGCAACGGGCGACCTTGACACCGTCCGCGGATATATGGAACCTCTTGCGCGCATTCTGAAGAAGATGGAATCCCTTGCGGATGAAAAAGGAGTCCTCGGCGCACAAAGCGATTCCTGGAATTTCTACGACTGGGGATTCGAAGAATGCGGTTACGACTTCCGGGAAAAACGAGAATCCATGCTGAACTATCTCTATCTGACCGCCTTGAAAATCTTCATGGACTTCGCCGATCTCTGCGGGATTCCCTCCGACCGGGCCGGGCGTGAAAAGAAAATCGCCGAACTTTCCGGCAAACTGGCAGAAGAATTCATCCCGCCGGAAAGCGGTTATCTGGCCGATCCGGTCCGGTTCCGCCCCGGCGGCCCGTCCTGGGAAGATGCGGAAAATGTCATTGTCCAGACGACCGTCTCCAGTCAGGTGGCCCATGCGTTCGCTCTTCTCTCCGGAGAAGTCGGCAACAAAAATAAAGAGAAATTCCGGAAAGCCTTGACGGACGACGTTCTCCATCGCCCGGAGTATTATCTTCATTTCTTTATCTTCAGGGCAATGGAGGAACTGGATTCAAAAACCATGAGGAATGGACTGGAGCGGATCCGGCATCATTGGAGAAGGTGTATTGAAACAGGCAGCACGACAATGTATGAATCGGGGGTTCATGACTTCGGGCGTCACGCCTTCGGGGGAGCGGGAAGCCTGTGCCACGGATTTTCCACCGCGCCGATCGCCTTCTTCCAGCGGATCATACTGGGAGTCCGTCCCTTGGAAGCCGGATTCCGCCGATTCAGCGTCACGCCTCATCTTTTCGATCTCGCCTTTGCCGAAGGTCGCGTCCCGACACCCCGCGGCAACATCGGAATCCATTGCAGGAAAGAAAATGACCGGAGGGTCCTTTCCGTCACGGTTCCCCACGGTTTGACCGCTGTCATTGAAGGGAAGGACTGCCCGGAGGGAAGCCATACGCTGGTCCTCTCCGTCGCGGAATGAATTTCCTCCTACGCAGAGGATGCGAGGGGATCGAAATTTCGTACTTTGCATGACCAGCACATCGGCGCTGGACCGCGACAAGGGCAACGCCCTTGACCCGGGAAAATACGGACGCATTTTTCCGCTCTGAAACCGGTGCAAGGCAACTGATTCTACATTCCATGACAGTCAAAAACCGCCTCTCCAACAAAAAGTCCTCGAGAAAAGTGAAAAAAAACGCTTGATTTTAAATACCCCCTCTTGACAATAAGGATTTTCACTGTATAATTACATGTATCGATACAATGCATCACCAGCAGGAAATTTGACCGATGGAAAATACAATGTCAAGCGAAACGGTCCTGAAATACGAAGCCGTGGCACAGGAATTATCCCGGAAAATCATTGCCGGATTGACTCCGGGAAGCAAACTGCCGCCCATGCGCCGTCTGATGGCGGACCTCAAGACAAGCCAGGCAACGCTTGACCGCGCTTTGCGGCTGCTGTGGGAGAACGGGGAAATCACAAGGATCGACGGAGCCGGTTACTTTACCGTGATCCCCGATGCGGTTCCGGAAAAATCGAACGGACAGTGGACTCCCGTGGATTTCTGCTTCTTCTTCCGTGACCGTGTTATGGGGAATCCCTTATACAGCAAACTGCTGTCGCTGCTGATGGAATATGGCAGGAACTATCATTTCAGGATCAATATTTTTCCCTATGAGGAAATGGGCACGGTTCAGGGGTTTCAGGACAAGCTGCTGCGTTCCGGAAGCCGGGGAGCCATTCTTCTGGGATGTTCCAAGAGCTCTTTTGAATACGCGCTCAGAAGATTGGAAATTCCCAGCGTCCACCTTTACCCGAACTGGGTCGACGACCAGAGCCATTCGGTCATGATTGACAATTACTGCTGTATCGAGACGCTGATCGCCAGTCTGACTGAACTGGGGCACCGGAATATTGCGATGCTTCACGGGCAAGGATATGACAACTGCTATATGACGGATCAGGAAGAACGGATTGACGCTTATTATGAAATCGTCCGGCGTTACAGCCTGCCGGTGGTTCCGCAGAATGTGTTGTTCGGAGGGTATTCCGATGAAACCGGATACAAGGCCGTCAAGGAGCTGATGACACGCTCGGATTCCATGCGTCCGACCGCGATTATGGCCAACGACTACAATATTACCGGAGTCTACCGGGCAATCCGGGAGGCAGGACTGAAACCGGGCAAGGACATCAGTGTCACCGGTTTTGACAATCTGGATACGGCGCCATTATTGAATCCGTCTCTTTCCTCGCTGGACATTTCCTGCGAGGAAGCCATCCGTGCGGCGCTGGAAAGGCTGCGTCTGCGCATGGACAAGCCAGAGACAAAAGGCGGAGTCATCCGCGTGAAGCCGCGTTTCATCAAACGTGATTCGATTCAACCATGCCGCACAAGCATATTGTCACAGGACAGGAAAATTCAAGGAGGCGTCTCATGAAAAGGAAGATTTTTACGCTTTTCGAATTGCTGATAGTTATTTCAATCATTGTAATCCTTGCCTCGCTGCTGCTGCCGGCATTGAACAAGGCGCGCACCCGTGCCAAAGGAATCCATTGCGTCGGCAGTCTGAAACAATCGGGGCTGGCAACGGTTCTCTACGCCAACGACAGCGACGGCTGGATTCCGCTCTCTTACGACAGCGCGTGTTCCCTGACATGGGGGGGCTTTCTCACCCAGTCCGGGTATGTTCCCGGCGCCAAGAAGAATTTTCTGGTCTGTTCTTCCGCACGGCCGTATGAGTTCACCAGCGCATCCAACAGCTACGGGATGTGGGCATACGACTATTTTTACCGGATCCGGCTCTGGGGCTCCTACAAGGGGGCGAGCGGAATTCCTTATGTCAAGGACGGACCCGCCCGGCAGATCGTGCTGGCCGACTCTCTGGCAGCCGCCTCCCTGACATCGGCGCAGACCTACCATATCTACGGATGGGTCAACAGCCAGCGTTATTTTGACCTTCGCCACCAGAGGCAGGTGAACGCTTTCTTCGCCGACGGTCACAGCGGCGGCGTGGATATCGCATCGACCGCAAAACTGGGAATCAAATACTATTTACTTGAGGGAAGAGTATGTTCAAACTGAAAAAATTCGCGCTCATCGCATCGATGGGACTGCTGGCGGCCGGCGCGCTTTCCGCCGCTCCGCCGACGATCAATGTCACCGCTCACTTTGCCGATCAGGCCAATCCGGTCCGCAACGATCCGAAATGGCTCACCGGCGGACAGACGATCGCACAAGCGTTCATCCCGGACGGCAATGCCGTGAGTCTTCTTTCAGTCAATATTTTCCCTGCCGAAAAAAAGCAGCAGCGTGTCGTGCGGACGGGAGAAAAAGGGAAAAACCTCCGTATCGAGTTGAAAGAACTGCAAGACGGCAATCCCGGCAAAACGATTGCGGCTTGTTCCGATCAGGAAGCCGGGGTAAAAGTCGGTGATCTCTATTTGTATCGGATCAATGCTTCAGTGACTCCCAACAAAAATTATCTGCTGGAATTCCGGTTGAATACGCCCGGGGCCGGAGACTATTATTTCTGGTATCAGTACGGCGGCGACCATTATCCGAAGGGAGATTTCTACATGAACGGCCGGAAACGCGGCGCCTGTGACCTGGATTTCGCCGTTTATCAACCGGAGAAAGTTACTCCCAATGCCGTGTTGAAATGCCCCCGTCCGCCGGACCTTCTGGAAGTCAGTTTTCAGGAGAAGCCCGACCGGGATAAAACCAGTATTTTCCTTTCAGGTCCCGGCGGCGTCGTAAAATGCATTCCCGCCTGGAGCGATGACCGGACCCTGTTTCTGGGACCGCTGAAACTTCCCGCCCATCCCGGCCGAACGACGCATTACCAGCTCAACATCAATGTCGACGGAGGCCAATCTCCGAGCGTTATGACTCCATTCACCCTGAACGAAAAGAACTGACATCATGAAAAAGCATTTATTCCTGATGTTCGCACTGCTGGGAACGGCGATCCCGCCGCTTCATGCCGACAGCCTGATCCGGCAAATCGTGGTTCATTGTCCCGATCAGGACCAGCGGAAAGCAAACGACCCCAAGCCGATTTACGGCGACAGGGTTTTCGGACAGACGTTCATTCCTGCCCGCGACAAGATCAGTTTTCTGCGCATTGCCGCCGCCCGGTCCGGTCTCTCCGCCAATCCCGGACTGGAACTCCGTCTCTGGCAATGTGCCGAAAATTACCGGAACACCCGCGCCGCCCTGCCGCTGGCCGAGATCCGGACAGAATCGCCGATCTCGCGGACTGGTTCTCTCTACTTTCCGATGGAGGCGGCGGTATCTCCCGAAACCCCGTATTACTGGGAGCTGGGGGCTCCTGCCGCCCCGACAGACAAGATGTCCCACTGGAAGATCTGGTATCAATATGGCAACAACTGTTACGAACGGGGCGCGTTTGCCGTCAACGGAGAACGGAACGGGAGTTCCGATGCCAGTTTCACTACCTACTATCCCGCGACGCTGACCGAAAATGCAAGACTGTCCGGATTCCCCGAAATCGTCGAGGTTGAATTTACGGCTCCGATGGATCCTCAGGCGGTCAAGGTAAGCCTGACCCCGGCGGCCAACGGCAAATCGGTTTCATTCTGGCGGGACAGCCGTCATCTGGCCGTGGTGTCCGATCCGGTCAAAAACGCGGCCGGCGGCGCCGTAACCGTTCAGATTTCACCCGCCGGACAAACGCCGGAAAACATCCGGATGAACTTTCAGGTAATCGCTCCGGCCGGAATGTCCGCCGCCGTTCTCCCGGAAAAGAGCGCGTCGAGTCCGGTTCTGACGCCCATGCCGCTGACCGAAGCCGATTCGGTCCGTCTCCTGAAAGGGATGGTCCGGATCAAGGTTTCCGAGGCGAAAATCACCGGCGGCAAGGCGGAGTTCCAGCTGGAGGTCCGGGCGGAACCGGTTGTGGGAATGCAGACTCCTTTAAAAGAAATCAATACTGAAACACTGTCCCTGTTCCGCGCCAACGGTGTCAATGCGGTAACGCTGGCGCTCCCCGCGGCGAGCGATAAAGCCGAGGTCTATTCGGAGGTGAAAGAGGCTCTGGCACTGCTGCACCAATATGGGTTTCTGGTCTACTGGCTGATGCCGCTGACTCCCGCCGGTTACGATAAAGCGATCGCGGAGTCCGCCGGAGACGTTCATTCCATTGCATGGAACGGGAAAAAGCTCAAAGAGTTCTGCTACAACCCTCCGCAGGTGCGGAAGGCTTTCGCCGTCCATCTGGAACAATATCTCCGGCGGCTGAAAGCGGACGGACAATGGCTGGACGGCATCATCCTCAACGAACCGTGCCGCCGCTGGGGGGAGTTCTGCTACTGCCGGCATTGCCAGCAGCTTTTCATGGAAAAATACAAGACTCCCATGCCGAAGCCCCTTCACATGAAAGCGGAACAGACGGCAATTCCGGTGGAGTGGCCGTCAGGCATTCCGAAGTCCGGCTACCGCAAGCCGGAAGACGAGACAGCATGGAAGCAGATGAGCGACTTTTACAGCCATCCGCTCACCGTCCGCATCGAGGACATCTTCCGGATTTGCCGGGCGGCGTTTCCCTCGGTTTCCTGTCAGGTCACCACGATAGACGATATCGCGCCTTTCTACGGGCTCGACTTCTTCGGCGGCATCCTGAATTTGAAAGAGCTGGATGGAATCCAGGTGGCGGTCTACTGGGCGGCGGTGGGGGCGCGTTCGCCTCTGGCCGCCGGAAATGAATCCCTCGCGGAAAAATTCCTCAAAAAAGCCCATGCCCGGAAACTCTCCTGCTATTACTGGCTCCAGGGGTATGACGCCGGCGACAACTCCCAGCCGCTGAAACCGGGCGAGATTCAGGTGGCAATCAAAGCCGCTTTCGACCGGGGCGTCGACGGCATCCTGATCTGGAGTTATCTCAACCCCATTCTCGGCCCGTGGAACAAACCGTACGGCTGGCCGGAATATCTCCGGGATTTCAAAGAAGGCATCACGCCTCAGCTGCAACGGTCTTCCGCCATGGAAAAAGTAATCCTGCATTCCGGCGAAAAACAGATCCTTACGCTGAAGTCCAACGACAACGGGCGCATCGTTTTCCGGATTGAAACCGCATGGCCGGGTTCGGGAACGGCCACGGTGTCCGCGTTTGCCGACGGGTATCACTGCGGACGGACCACTGTCCATTTCAAATAAGAACCCATTTACACGGAAATGAAGTGAAAAAATGATCAGACTCTTCCTTCTGCTGCCTTTCAGCCTGCTTTCGTTCCTGTCCATGGCGGACAGCGGTTCCTACGTCACGCCGGATGACCGTTTCACGCCTCACTGTCTGGAAATATGCCGGGACAGCGGCATCAAAACCGTCTATATGCACTTCACGTTTGTAAAAAAAGGCAAGGCTGCGGCCTATCGGCAGGCCGGACTCCGGGTTTTCTCCGGCTGGTTTCCCTATGGCAAGATGTGGCAGCTTCCCCCGGACGAACAAAAGGCCGCCGTCCAGAAATGGGTTTCGGAAAATATCGGCGACGACCACCTTGCCGATATCGACGGCTTCGAGATAGACGAGCCCAATCTCGGCTATGGCGACTGGAACCGGGAAGTCCTGTCCGACCTCGAAACCAACAGCCGGCTCCAGCAGCTCTACCGGGAAAAGTTCAACCGTCCCCTGCCCGTTGCACAAAAAGGCGTGCCCGCCGCCGAGTGGCGCAATGTGATGATCCTCCGGCAGTCGCAATATTGGGAACGACTGGCGACATTGGTCTCCACGCTGAGGACCCTTTATCCCGACAAAACAGTGCGGGTCACGCTGAGTCCGTGCGGGTATGAATCGGGCGCTTCCGTCGGCTTTGACGGAAATCTGCTGTCTTCCAGTTTGCCCGCCGACGTGCCGATCATGTTTGATCCCTACTATCAGGCTTTCCGGCGTCCGCTCCAGTGGTCCGGCATGATGCTGCGCCGGATCAGGGGACTGGTCCCCGGCCGCAACCTCACCGGAATCATTCAGTATTACGATGCGATGAAAGATTCCGGCTGGCCGCATGAAGGATATGTAAATCTCCAGCCGGACGAGATTGACCGTCAGGTGTTCGAATTCCTGATGCACGGCGCGGACGATATCACGTCTTTCCTTCTGGACCGGCGCATCTTTACCGGCAAACCGGAATACGAAAAACATCTGGGCGACGCCCTGCGTTTTGCCGAGGCCAGCAAAAGATTCTGGCCGTCCACCGCACCGCTGGCGCAAGTCGGCATCTACTTCTCCGAAAATACTTACCGGATGTACGATCTCTGGGGGCCGTGGAGCCGCATGACCGGAGTCTACGGAGCCTCGTTTCAAACCGAATGGCTCTATTATGCCCTGTCGCAGCTCCATATTCCAGCCGACCTGATTTCCATTCCTTTCGCACAGCAGGATACGGAAAAGGAACTGCTTGAAAAATTGAGACCCTATGCGGTGGTGATTCTTCCCGAAGTCAAATGCGTGAGCAAAGCCGAAGCGGCAGCCTTCACCCGCTACGTGGAAAACGGCGGTCATCTGATCGTCACCGGCGAAACCTCGTTCTTCAATGAAAACGGCGAGCCTCTGCCCCAGCCGGCTCTCGCCGCCCTGCTGGGAGTGGGCAAAATCGAGAAAGGAGACGGCAGAAGTATTGTCTTCCAGTCGCCCCGTCTGCTGCCCGACGGAAAAAAACTGACACTGTCCTGCGACGGCAATGCCGCGCCTCTGTTCCGCGAACAGGCGACACGGCATCCGCAATGGCTGAAAGAAAAATGCATAAAAAGGAAATCTTCGGTGTATGACCTGAAGTTCGAGGCCAAATTGCCTCCGCAGTTCTCCCTGAAACTGATTCCGACGGCAACGGCGGAAGTCCTGGCCGTCTATCCGGACCGGAGCGCGGCGGCGCTGGCGACCCGCCGGGGACGCGGCGAATGCATCTATATCGCCCCTTCGGATCTTCTTCTTTTCAAAGGTAAAGTGGAGAATGCGCTGGAAACGACTCCTGCCGCCGCGAATCAGCTGGAATTGCTTGATAAACTGGTGACCTCCTGCCTTGGGAAAAAATGGTTCGAGGTGAAAGCGTCCGGAATGGTTGAAGTCGCCTGCCGGAAAAGCGCCGATGGCAAAGACTGGTATATCTATCTGCTCAATCATGCAGCCGCCCCGGCCGAGAACGTTTCCCTGAAAATCAACCGGCCTTCTTCCGACATTCAAGCGGTTACATTGTTGGATCAGGCGTCCGGACTCGAAACCGCCGGAGCTTGCGTTCCCGCCGGGAACGGGGCTGTTTCGTTGTCCCTGCCCGCTTTCCGCTACGGTCTGATTGTTCGGGTCGTCATGGCAAAACCATAACCGCGCATAGATGCATTCCCCGGTACAACCGCAGGAAAAACGGAATAAAAACATCTTGAAGAAGCCGTGCGGATTGAAAAAAACATTCTTCGTGGTATGTTACCGGAAAACCGACAAGTTCTGGAGTCTCTGTAACATGCGAAAAAATCTTCTTCTGACATTATTTCTTCTTTTTCTTTTCGGAGCGGTGACGGCGTTCCCGCAAGAGCCCCCGAGAATCCGCGCCGGAGTCGTCTCCTCACAGGAGTTCACTACGGAAAAACCCTCTTCGGAAGGCAAGTCTCCGCTTTCCGGACAATCTTCCTCGGCATGGGCGGTTCTCACGGTCACCTTGGACAGCGGCCGCGCCATGAGCATCTTCGATTACACACTGCGTAAGGACGGCGAGGAATTCAAGTGTCTGGACATCGCCGAGGGCAATGATCCATTCAAGGGAACCGTGCGAATTTACCGCTCCACGGAGCCCGGAAAAAAGTGCCGGATCGTTTTTCCCATCCCCTCCGCGGACTCCGAGTATGAAATACTGTTCAAGCTGCTTCCCGGACAGGAACGTCCGGTCAAACTCAACGTAAAAGCGCCGCCTCCCGCGGCGAATCCGAAAGCCGGAGACGGAAAGAAATGAATCCGGAACCATTGCGGGCGGAACCCCATCCGGCCCGCCTCCAGTTTCCCCGTGAATAGAATACACCCTTTTTCCATTTTAAAACATCAGGAGAAAATCAGCATGAGCGTTCCAAAACTCGAAGGTCCCTGGCTGAAACAGGGAGAAACCCTTCTCTGCTTCGGCGACAGTCTTACCGCGAATACGAAGGGATACGTAAGTTGCCTCCAGAGCCATCTTGAACCGAAAGGCATCCGCGTTCTGAATGCGGGACTCGGCGGGGACAAGACGCCGTTCGCCCTGACCCGCCTCAAGGCGGAAGTCATCGACCGCAAGCCGGACGCCGTCAGCATTTTCTTCGGAGCGAACGATGCCGTCATCGGACGCGGTGAATGGCGCGACGAACCGGTAGTTTCCCCGCTCACCTACAAGGAAAACCTGATGTGGATCGTGCACCTCTGCCGACTTCTCGGCGGCATTCAGAAATTCAGCATCAACACGCTTCCCGGCCGGATGGAAGGCAAAGCCTTTCTGGACTTCGGCGACTGCCGGACTCCATACTGTCAGGCGGCGCGTGAGGCGGCGGACCGGATGAACACCTGTCTGGTTCCCCTCGACACCGTTTTCCAGCTCGCATGGGAAGAGAACCGCGCCAAGGTCTCCGCAGAAGGACTCCTCCATACCACGGACGGCATTCACATGACCCCTCCCGCCAATGAACTGATCGCAAAGACCATGCTCAGGGAATGGAACCTGTAAGGACTCAAAAGACCCCATGTCAGATACAGAGTTCACCGTCATACGGCACGGTCAGACCGCCGCAAATCTTTCAGGACGCCTTCAGGGACATTCGAACACCGAGCTGGACAGCCTCGGCCTTCAGCAGGCGCAACGCGCGGCTGAACGTCTGCGAGGAGAAAAGTTCGACCATATCTTCAGCAGCGATCTCCGAAGAGCGATGCAGACCGCCCAAATCATCGCAGAGACTGTCGGCGGCGAGGTGATCCCCCTGTCCGCCCTCCGCGAATGGCATCTGGGCAAACTGGAAAACCGTCCCAACACGGAATTATGGAAAGAATACCCGCAGATCATGAACGCCTTCAAATATGAAGGAGGCGATCTTCTCGTTCCCGGCGGAGAATCGCGTTTTCAGTTTTTGAAACGGGTGGCGGACTGCATCGATTCACTGGCCATGCAATATGAAGGGAAACGGATCCTCCTTGTGACCCATGCGGGAACATTGCGCGCCATTTTCCGGCGGATCGCCGGACCCGCCGCGGACGACGTCCTGCTCCCGCTGGTAAGCAACGCCGCCTACAGCCGTTTCTGTCGGCGCGGAGACCGGTGGCAGCTCTGTTGCTGGAATGATGTTTCCCATCTCAAAAACATCAAAGTCCGGGAAAGCGTCACCTTCTAAATATCATACATCGGCAGAGGCTTCCGGGTCCGGCGGTTCCGGAATTCCCTGCCTGTCCTGACCAGAAACACGACCCCGAAAGCCGCCATCGCACACAGAAACGGCAAAGCCGGAATCTGGTAGCGCGGCATGGTGACCGGTCCGCCCGCAAAAAGATAGAAGAAGGCAAACGCGCCGAAGATCAGGCCGAGCCGCCATTTCCATTTGATGAGCCACAAAAGAAGCGTCCACGCGGCAAAGAGGTACATGAAAGCCGCGACCGCAAGAAACGGCAGGGCGGGCGCCAGAAGAATCAGACGCCCGTCCAGATAATGGTTCAGGGCCGCGTATACCCCCTGTTCCCGGAGTACGGCCAGTGTGCCGCGCCCTGAAACGGAAAGAGCATTGTTTTCCAGAAAGGTCGGAAGGTCCGGCAGCAGCATCGCATATTGCGGGAGATGAGTCTGTAGAAATGCAACGGGATGATTGCGGATCAAGTCCATGTAACGGGCATTCTTCCAGGCGTTTTTCGCACGGACGTTCGGGAAATCGTCCGGGTGTTCGGAAAGAAATGTTTCCATGTCGCGGCGCATGCGCTCCCGCAGGGTTTCGGAATTTTCATGCGTGACCGCGCTGAGAATCGCCGAACCGCTGTGATAATACATCTCGCCGCGGTTGCTGTCCATGTCAAAGTCCGCGCCCGCACGGTAGTTCCGCAGCATCCACGGGAAAAGCAGAACCGAAAAGGCCAGAGCCACGGTTCCCCATGCGCAAAAAGTTTTGCGGGAGAAGCCGAAAAACACAGGAGCCAGCACGGGCATGGCCAAGAGAAGGATCGGCGTATTGATCGGTTTGAGGAATGCGCCGACTGCCAGCAGGGCGCATGTAACGGCATAACATCCGAGACTGCGTTCGCGCCAGGCCCGGAGGACATAATACAGCTGCCACGCGCAAAGAAATCCCAGAACCGAATCCGCCAGAATCAGCGGACCCGCCGCGATAGAGGTCAGGTTCAACGCATAGAACGCCGCCGCGATCAGACCGCCAGCCCGCCCCGCGAAGAAATGTCCGCACAATCCGACCGGATAACATGCGAGCGCGGAAACCAGACACCCCAGCAGGGCGGGAATCACAAGAATCTCCCCGAATACGAAAAAGGACCCCGCCAGCAGGCAGGGATATCCGGGCGGCCTCAAGGTTGCCGGAACCACGGACCCGGGGGACTCCACATAAGCGCCGGCGGAGAGGAGGGCCTTCGCGGGAAGTATATAGGTATGGGAGTCGGGACGCAGAAGAAAGTCCCCTCCCTGCGTCAGCGCCGGAAGAGCGCAGAGAATCCGCAGTGCCAGCGCCGCTCCAACAATGCCCCACAGATACCACAGGAAATGGTCTTTTGAATCCACGGCCCCCATGTTTCCTCTCTTATAAGATGATGCATACAGCAAAATACGCTTCCTTTTGAAATAATCAAGATGAAAGCGCCGGAAACACCGGGAAAAATCGTTTATTTTCAAAATCTGGTATTGACAATATCAAATATCTGGTTATAATAATACCAGATAAAAAAATATAACCCAAGCACCATGGGGATGAAAATGGCTTTTAAAAAATTCTTATATGGAGAAATAGCAGACCGGATCATCATGGATTGCCGGGATTCCGAACAACTCCCAAGTGAGCGTAATTTAGCAGAAAGATATCACTGTACCCGCACCACGATCCGCATGGCGCTGAACGAACTGCAAACCGCCGGAAAACTTAAAAAACTCCCCCGGAGCGGCAACCGCCTTCTCCATACCAGTTTTCAGACAGAAATATCCGTCCCTTCCACAAAAGTCCGCCACATTGTTCTTATCGTCGATTCAAATTGCATTCAAGACCCGGGATTCATGGACATGGTGGCCGGAGCACTGGACTGCACGGAAAAATCTGGTATGCTTTTGACCCTCAAAATGGTACCACCTCTACAGGAATCCGACCAGCTCGCCTCTATGGATGAACTTCATCCCGGTATCTCCGCCGACGGATATGTGATCGCGTCTCCCGTTCCCGGAACGATTCTCCGTCTGCTTCAAAATTGTCCGCAGCCATGCATTTTCATGGGGGATTATCCCGAATCCCTCCGGCTTATGCGCAAAACCCATTTTTATCATTGCTACCTCCACCAGAACGAAAAATACGAAACCGGACTGCGCCGTCTTCTGGACCTCGGACACCGCCGGATTCTGACCGTCGAAATGCAGAAGCAATGGCCGATGGTCGAAAAACTGTATGCCGAATACGGGCTTGACCCGAAAAACTGCACCAATATTTCGATTCCGTTTTCAAAGGAAATCGCCTCCCGTTCCCTGAGCCGGGAAAAGCTGGAGGAGATCGTCGGAACGGCCCGCCGCCACACGGCGCTGATAGTCACCTTCGGCAATCGGTTCGGATTCGAAATCTATCACGGACTGCTTTGCGCCGGATTCAAGATTCCGGATGACCTGAGCGTCATTTACGCCAGCGGCAGAACCGACCATTTCGTGCCGGTTTACAAGATATCGACTCTCTATTCTTCCGCATGGGATGAAGGAGCCGCCTGTATCCGCGAAGTGGTCCACCAGATCCATAATGGCGAAACCCGTTCGGGCACTCGATATACCGAATATCAGTTCCTGGACTACGGAAGCATTGCGCCGCCCCCCGAAACAGAAAATATTTGACAAGGCCATCCATAATCGTAAAGAAAGGAAAAAACATGAACAGAACGAAGACAAAAATTCACAGCCGCCGGAAGATATTTACTCTCATAGAACTCCTTGTCGTGATTGCGATCATTGCGATCCTCGCGGCAATGCTTCTGCCCGCGTTGAACAAAGCAAAACAGAAAGCGCAGGCCATCAGCTGTCTTAGCAATCAGAAACAAATCATGAGCATGGTCTTGTTCTATTCGGAGGACTACAAGGGCAATTCCCTCCTCTGGCAGGGATACACCTCTCTCGGCTATGAAGCGGACCTGACATGGTCCATGCTGCTCTACCGTTTCTACAATCTGAAACTCAACAATTCGATCATCCGCTGTCCGACCGCCCAAATCCGTTACACGGACAGCGCGGCCAACCGCCACCGTTACGACACCTACGGCATCCATCGCGGCAATGACGCCGTCACGCTCCATTTTGCCACGCGAAAACGCCAGTCCACGCTCGACACCTATAAACATCACGGGGTCAACGATCCGACCATTTCTCCCAGCAAAATGACTTATTTCTTCGATTCGGGCAATACCCTCCAGACAGCCTCCTTCACGGTTCTGCGTTTCGGTCCGACCGAGCCCAAAAGCTCGGGAGTCGCGCTCCGCCACTCCGAACGTGCGAACACGGCCTTCTTCGACGGACACGCCGAAGCGGTCAGCAACACGGGACTCATTGAACTCAAGTTCCGCTCCTGGTATACGGAAAAATGGGCTTTCGTCAGCCTCCCGTTCACCGACGTCAACATTTATTGATTTTCAGAAAGAAAGTATTCATCATGTCAATTCCAGCATTGATCACTTTTCTTGCCGCGGCCGATGCCGCCGCGGGCGTCAGCCTTGCCGACCCGGACTGGACAAAACTCAAACAGTCTTCCGACATGCAATTCAAATGGTCGCAGGTTTCGCCGGGCGACGGCGGAACCTGCTGGTATCTGCGCATTCATCCGACCGACACGGACTGCGTGGTACAATCCTGCGACATGTCCTCCACCTATGTCACAAACGACGGCAGCAAAACCTACACGCAGGCCAACCACCCGGACTGGATATTCCCGAGGATGCACTATGTCAGCGCGGTCGATTTCTGTGCGGACCGGCCCGACACCGGCTATGCCGCCTGTGAAACCAACGGCATGTTCAAAACCTCCGACCGCGGACGCACATGGGAACGCGTAAACACTTCGTCCGTGGAAAAAATCTTTGAATGGAATTTCAAGCGCATCCCCTTCAGCGCACTTGGCGTCAATCCTTCCGACCCGAACGATGTCTGGGCCGGAATCGGCTTTCCGCGCCGCCTCGAATTCCGGGGAAAACGGCGTCTTCCGCAAGGACTGGTCCATTCCACAGACGGCGGCAAAACCTGGACACATCTTGCCGATGCGTTTCCGAAGGACGAGATGGCGCTGGAAATCCGTATGTTCAAACAGTTTCCCGGCGTGGTTCTCGTTGGAACGGATGGCGGAGTTCACATCAGCCGTGACGGCGGCAAGAGCTGGCAGAATATCACAAAAGGTCTTCCCGAAGGCGCGTTTCTGGAAGGAATGGATGCGGTCGTCAACCCGAAAAACGGCAAGCTCACCATCGCCGTCGCCATGAAAGCCGACTACAAAGTCATCGACGGCAAAGTGGCCAACTTCGGCGGGATCTGGCGCTGTGACGAACCCGGCGCCCCGTGGAAGGAAATCACCGGGAATCTCCGCATGCCGTGGAAACTTTTTCAGGATATGCCCGACGTCCAATCCGGAAAAACCACCGGCATCGAGTGGCTGATCGGCGTCAACATGCTCTGGAATGAATTCAAAGGAAAGCCGGAAGTTCAGGAACTTTATCAGAATGCGGTGCTGAACTATCACAAGGACCCCGCCCCTTTCCACAAGCTCTGGGACAAGGAACGCGCGCGGGACAAAAAGATTGCCGACAACGGCAAGCTCGCCGCAAAGACCTGTCCGACCGTCCTGCCCGATTTCCACACGGTGCGGGTCGATCCGCGCAACGTGGATGTGGTCTACGCTTCCATCTTCAACATCTGGCCGCCTTACGGCATCTGGAAGACCTCCGACGGCGGCAAAAACTGGGTTTGCATCACCCGCGGCGCGCAAGGCTGGAAAAATGACGCATGGAGCGTATACCGTCCCAAGTTCGAAGCGCTCCTGAACATCCGGCAGGTCTGGACCGCCATGCATCCAATGAACTACGGGACTCCGCAGTTGACTTTCGGATTCTGGGATGTGCGAAAATTCGACCTTGCAAAAAGCCGTCCGGATACCCTTTATTTCCATTCGCACCGCGTAACATACCGCAGCGACAACGGCGGCAGGGACTGGGTTGATATTTCCAATGAGGTCGTCGATCCGAAAGCCAACACCTTCCGCGGGAAAGGGAACAGCAACATGTGTGTCTTCGGCATGGAAATTCACCCGAAAAAACCACAAAACGTCCTTTTCTGGATGGCGGACTGCGGACTCAAGCGCAGCACGGACGGCGGCAAGACCATGGCCGGCGTTCCCGATATGATGATCGGGTCCAACCAGTTCGTCATGGCTACGGCCTTCGATCCCGACGACCCGAACCGTTTCTATACGATTTTCAACTGCAACGACTGGCTAGTCGGCGGCCTGAAAGGCAATTACTTCCTCGAAAGCCGCGACTTCGGGAACACCATTCAGGGGATGAAAGCAAATCCGGACGGCACGGCCCTCATGCCGCCCCGGCAGGATGCCTTCACATCCAACACGGCGCGCCTCCTCGTGGATCCTTCCTCTCCTCAAAACAACCGTCGTTTTCTGGTCTCCCACGCGGCTCTTGAACGTTGCGGAATCACCTCAGGCACTGTCCAGTGGGGGAAAAAGCCCCCTGAATTTCCCGTCATGGAATCCTGCGACGGCGGCAAAACATGGCAGGATTCCTCCAAGGGAATTCCGAAGTGGGCGGATATCGTCGATCTGGTTCCCGTACCCGGAAAGTTCAGCACGATCTACGCGGCCGCCGCGAAACATCTCGCGTCCAAACTTCCCGGAGGCTTGTTTGTCAGCCGGGATGCCGGCAAGACATGGACAAAACTGGAGACGCCCATCGATAGCGTAACCCAGGTGGTTCCTCTTGCCGACGGCCGGATCTTCCTTGCAGGCGGGGTGAAAGCGGCCGGCAAAAAGATCGAGAATCAGGGCGGTATTTTTGTACTCGAAAAAGGTGCGAAGGAATGGAAAAAACTTCTGAGCGCGCCATTGGTTTCCACCCTTGCGGTCCATCCGACCGATCCGATCCTTTATTGCGCGGTCGAACCCGATCGCGAGTCCCTTCTCCTCTCGCCGGGGGTCTGGCGCTCGGAGGACGGCGGAACAACCTGGAGCCGGATCAACAACGGAATCGCCGGAGCCGTCTCCTTCACTTTCATGAAATGGCATCCGACCGAAAAAAACATCCTCTGGCTTGGCACCTACGGTAGCGGATATTATTATCTGAAGGACCCGAAAGCATCCGCAAAATAAACATCTCCTGTTCAAGGAAAATCATTGCAGCATAAAAATGAGGCATCCGGCGGGATACGCCCGGATGCCTCGTTTTTATGGAAACGTTCCGATCAGCGATAATCGGAAAGATAGGATTTTTCCGCCTCAAACAGACGGTCGGTCATTTCCTTGATCTGAGCCAGGGAGCATACGGCCGCAGTCAACGGATCCAGCATCAGGGCCTGTGCCGCCAACTTTTTGCTGCGTGCGATACAAGCCTCCGCCGCAAGATCGAACATCGCCATATTGGCGGAACAAAGAGCCGCGCACTGCGTCGGAAGCTTCCCGAAGTGGGTGGGCGTAATTCCCGCACGGTTGACCACACAGCCGACTTCCACGACACCGTCCTCCGGCAGATTGTCGATCAGATGACGGTTCGGCACATTGCCCCAGATCACGAAGGGAGCATTGGTTTCAAGGGCTTCGATGATGTAGCTGGCATATTCCCAGGTGCGCGAAAGTTCCAGTTCTTTCCGGCCGGTCGCCCAGAGCTCTTTGAGATGGTCGGAGTCCTGACGCCACTGAGGCCAGTTGTCAGCATAGTAAGAACTTTCTCCGAGGTACCCCTTGCCGCAATACTGTTTGATGAATTTCTTATTCTTGCGGTAATAAGGGATGTATTCGCTGAAGTGTCCGCTGGATTCCGTCACGAAATAGTCAAAGTATTTGAACAGGTCGAAGCGGACCGGATCTTTTTTCAGGAGTTCGGGCGAATTTTCAATCCGTTTGCGAAGCTCGGGATAAAGGTCTTTTCCTTTGCGGGAAAGTTCGGTGAACCATGCAAGATGATTGATGCCTCCGCAACGGAAATTCAACTCGTGATAGGGAACCTCCAGATAGTTCGCCAGCTGATGGGACGTATGCTGGACGCTGTGACAGAGGCCGACAAATTTCACCGTGGAAGTGCGAGCCGCCACCAGACAGAGAATATTCATGGGATTGGTGTAATTCAGGAACCATGCATCCGGACAATATTTCTCGACGTCGCGCAGGACTTCGATCAATACGGGCGCAGTCCGCAGGGCTTTGAACAACCCGCCCGGACCGATGGTGTCGCCAATGCACTGGTCAACGCCGTATTCGAGCGGAATATCGTTGTCGAAACGCACACATCCCGTGCCGGAAACTTCAATGCAGTTGATGATGTAATCCGCGCCGGGAAGAACTTTTCTGCGTTCAGTCGCGGCTATGATTTTCCATCCGTGGCGACCGGAATCCCGGATGATCCGTTCACCGAGCTTTTTGGAAATGTCAAGGCGCTTCGGATCGATGTCAACCAGCACCATTTCTCCCCGGTCCGCACCGGGAATGTTGACGACGTCCGTGAAAAGCGAGCGGAAAAATGCGCTGCCCGCACCGAGAAAAACCACTTTGATCGGACGCGGAAGCGCATTGAGTATCCCCAGATTGTCCGCTTTCTGCATATGGTCAAGATGTCCGAGACCCTTTTTTTCCATTTCTGCTGGAGCTCCTTGCTGTTGATTTTTCCCCTCCCCGCAACGGGGAAGGGAAAAACATGGAGATTACTTGTATTTCGGAAGCATGCTGCCGTGGGCCTTGATGAGGTCGTCGCACATGGCCACGATGTCATCGATATTGAGCTCGGCGGCAGTGTGCGGGTCCAGCATCGCGGCATGGTAGACATGCTCGCGCTTGAGCGTGAGAGCCGCTTCGATCGTCAGCAGCTGCACATTGATATTGGTCATGTTCATCGCCGCGCACTGGGCGGGAATGCGCCCGACATACGTGCCCTGAACACCGTTGGAATCGACCAGGCAGGGAACTTCGACCACCGCGTCGGAGGGAAGGTTCTCGATCAGACCGTGATTCAGCACGTTTCCGCCGATCTGGAAGGGCTTGTTCGTGACGATCGCGTTCATGATGCCCGAGCCGTATTCATGGGAAAGGTTGTGCGTGAGATTGGTGTGATTGGAAATCTCCTGATACTGATTCTTCCAGCTCTTGATCTGGTTGACGCAGCGGCGGGGATATTCGTCCAGAGGAATTCCGTATTCTTCGATGAGCTCGGGATAGGCGGACTTGATCCAGTAGGGAGCATATTCGGCATTGTGTTCGCTCGATTCGGTCACGTAGTAGCCGAAACGGTTCATCATCTCCAGACGGATCAGGTTGCCGTGCTTGTTTTTCTCGGAGAGATGTCCGCGGAATTTCTTCACGGTCTTCACGCCCATCTTGCGCATTTCAGGATAGACGTCCTTGCCGTCCTTCGTAAGTTCGAGAAGCCACGCCATGTGGTTGATGCCGGCGATCTTCGCGCGGTAGCCGAGATCCACGGCGAGAATGCCCTTGCCATACTGTTTTTCATAGTCATACATTCCGAAGGAGTTCAGGAGGGACTCCACACAAACCTGAACCGAATGGCAGAGGCCGACGGTCTTGACGGAGCTTCCGCGGAGCATCGCGCCAGTGAGCATGGCCATCGGGTTGGTGTAGTTCAGGAACCATGCGTCCGGGCAGACTTCCTCCATGTCATGCGCAAAATCCAGCATGACGGGAATCGTGCGGAGGGCGCGGAAAATGCCGCCGATGCCGAGGGTGTCGGCGATGGTCTGGCGCAGGCCGTATTTTTTCGGGATTTCAAAGTCGATGACGGTCGAGGGCTCATAGCCGCCGACCTGAATGGCATTGACAACAAAGTTGGAGCCCTTGAGAGCTTTCTTCCGGTTGGCTTCTCCCAGATAACCGGAGATCTTCGCACGTCCCTGATTAATGTTCTTGTTCAAATTCTGCAGAACGGCCAGAGATTCTTTGAGACGGTCGGCATTGATGTCGTACAAGGCGATTTCGGAATTCTGAAGCGATTCACGGCACATGCAATCGCCAAGTACGTTTTTGGCGAAAACGGTGCTGCCCGCTCCCATGAAAGTGATTTTCGGCATTGAAAACTCCTGTGGTTGAATTTCCTGAAGTGTCAGGACGTCAACTAATATAAATTCGATTCAGGAAAAAAAAAGCCGCGTTTTCTGGAAAAAATGGAAACGATGTGCTATGTGTGGTAATTTTGTGCTATTTTGAAAAACATCATCCCCCGCTCCGGCAAGGGAAACTTCCATGACTCGGGGAACGATGAAAGCGCGACGGCAAAGCCACCTTGCACCTGAAACAGAAAAGCTAATGTTTCCTCCGAAGTGAGTGCATTTTTCAAAAAAAAGGTTCTTCCTGCAAAAAAAAAGGAACAACGGCTTGAATTTCAACGGAAGTTTGCTATATTAGTTGTCTTTATGTCGCCCATTGTGATTCCTTTGGTCGCGGCGGCAGAAGAGAAAACGGGGGCGGGACGAAAAGGAAACGTTACCGCCGGACAATAAATCAGGATGAGAATAAGGTAAAATCCACAATGGTCAAGATCAGACTGAAAAAAACAGGCGCTAAGAACTGGATCAGCTTCCGGGTGGTTGCGACGGATATCCGTTCCTCCCGCGACGGCTACACACTCGAAACACTCGGATTCTACGATCCGAGACAAAGCAACGAAAAACTCGACGTCGAGCGGACCGAGTACTGGATTTCCCAGGGTGCGCAGATGAGCGAAACGGTGGCCGACATCTACAAGCGCGCCAAAGAAGGAAAATCCAAGGTTCGCGGTGTTGCGGATCCTTATTCCAAGAAGAAAAATTTTAAGAAGGAAGCGGCCAAAGCCTGAGGACAGCCCGCAACGGCTGAGTAGACCGCTTTTCACTTCTGTGAAACTGTTTTGAGGAAAGCGGATTATGTTCAGGAGGCCCTGTTCCTGCGGAGATTTGTTACCGTGGTTATCAAGGCATTAATGAAGTTGTTCGGCGCCGGTGGTACGGAGAAGACTGAAGAAAAGAGTTCCGCACCGGCCCGTGAAACCTCCGGGCACACGGCAGGACGGCCTGTCAACGTGAAGGATCTGGAAGGCTTCGTGGACTATGTGGTTCGCGCGCTGGTCGACAGTCCCGACGAAGTTCAGGTCACCACCAAGGAAGAAGGTGACGACAAGGTCATCTGGATCACGTGCAAGAAGGAAGACACCGGCAAGATCATCGGCAAAAAAGGGAAAACCATCATTGCACTGCGCGCCCTTGTCGCCGGAGCCGCCGGAAGAATGCAGAATCGTGTGAAAGTGGAGGTGGCAGACTGAGACTCCGTATTGACATCATTACCCTGTTTCCGGAAATCTTCTTCGGCCCGCTTGGTTCCAGCATCGTGGGGAGGGCCATCAAGGAAAACCGGGTAAGCATCAATACAGTCAATCTCAGGGAGTTCACCCACGACAGTCGTCAGACGGTGGATGACAAGCCCTTCGGAGGAGGTCCTGGAATGCTGATGAAGCCCGACCCCCTCTTCGAAGCGGTGGAATCGTTGAAAACGAAAGACTCAAAGGTGATTCTGACAGGTCCGCGGGGAGAACAATTCTCCCAGAAAATCGCGGCGGAACTGGCCGGGGAAAGCCATTTGATTTTTATATGCGGACATTATGAAGGCGTGGATGAAAGGGTAAGGACCCATCTCGCGGATCGCGAACTTTCGATCGGGGATTATGTCCTGACCAGCGGAAACCTTCCGGCCATGGTCATGTGCGATGCGGTGGTCCGGCTTCTGCCGGGCGCCCTCGGATGCGGTGACTCGGATGCGGATGAATCGTTTTCCACCGAATCCGGTTTTCTCGAATATCCGCAATACACGAGACCCGCGGATTTCCGCGGATGGAAGGTGCCGGAGGTACTGCTTTCCGGCAACCATGCGCTGATCGAAAAATGGCGCAGGGACGAGGCGTTTCTGGAAACATTGAAGAGACGGCCGGACCTGCTGAAGAAGGAATTGAAATCGGAGGATTAAGAATATGAACGTGATCGACAAAATCGAAAAAATGCAGTGCCGGCAGGACATTCCGGAATTCAATGTCGGCGACACCGTCAGAGTCTACAACAAGATCGTGGAAGGCAGCAACGAACGCATTCAGCTCTTCACCGGCGTCGTGATCGCACGCAGCGGCTGCGGCATCCGTGAAATGTTCACCGTCCGCCGCGTTTCCTTCGGCATCGGCGTTGAAAAAGTCTTCCCGCTCAACACCCCCCGCATCGAGAAGATCGAGGTCGAGCGCAAAGGCCATGTCCGCCGCGCCAAGCTCTACTACCTGCGCGACAAGATCGGCAAGAACGCCAAGGTCAAGGAGATGAAATACAAAGGCATTGCCTGAGGTATTTCATGTCCTCGCCGGTAAAAAAGCGGTCCCGCTCCGTCAAGGAGAAAAGGGCCGCTTTTTTTGAGCTCCTCGCCTACGAGAAAATCCAGTGGGACGAGGGGTTTTCTTTTGTCGCGGGCGTCGACGAGGCCGGACGCGGCTGCATGGCGGGTCCTGTGGTGGCTGCCGCGGTGATTTTCACCGATCCGGCGAAGATTCCCGAAGGGATCAATGATTCCAAACAGCTCTCGCCCGAAAAAAGGATGGCGCTCCGTGAAAAGCTCCTCGCCGAACCCTCGGTCCGATGGGCGGTGGCGGAGATCTCACCGGAAGAGATCGACCGCATCAACATTCTTCAGGCGACCTGGAAAGCGATGGCGGCGGCTCTTTCGCAGCTTCTCCCGGAAGTTCAATTTGCGCTCGTAGATGGAAATCCTGTGCGGGGACTGCCGATTCCCTCCCGTTCCATCGTGAAGGGGGATGCCAAGTCCCTTTCCATCGGCGCCGCCAGCATTCTGGCAAAAACGCACCGCGACCTTTACATGGAAGAGATTGCGAAACAATACCCGCAGTATTCGTTTGAAATCCACAAGGGATACTGCACGAAACTCCACATCGAAACAGTCGAAAAATACGGTCCATGCCCGATTCACCGTCTGACCTTCGAGCCGATCAAATCCCTGCTGAATCCGCCGGACGCCATCCAGCCGGAACTGTTCTGATTCCGGCCGGAGATCGTTTCCGGCAATCCGTTCCGCTTATAACGTGAAAAAATGAGTTTTCGCGCAGAGACCTCATATGCCGCCCGTCAGTTCGGTGTCAGGACGGGCGTGCAATAAGACTGTCATCCGCCGACCATCCGACTGGGGATGATTTTTCTGATTTCCAAAGGCGACAAAGCAACCTCTACGGTTTTGCCGCGGGTGACAATCCTGCAATGGCCGGGAAGCTCGCCGTCGGTATTCAGAAGATAAACGGCATCATTGTAAACGGCATAACGGATGTTTCCGTCGCAGACGACCTTCAGGTTTTGCGGCTGTTCCGCGCGCATGACCGCCGAGAGCACAACGCGGCAGAAATCGAACAGATTCTCGTTGCCGGGATAAGCCCAGGCGTTGATCAGGAAGGCGCTCCCGGCTCTGCACTTTTTTTCCAGCAGGATGGGAATATTCTGTTCGTGGGACGCGGCGGAAAAAAAGAATTTGGAGGAAAAGGCCAGGACGTTTGCCTCGTTCCGGATGATTTTTCCGGCGTGGAAACCGCTGCCCATGAACTTGGGGTCGCAATCTCCGCCCCAGTCGGGGAAAGCATAGTTCGGGGTGAGCGGCTGTCCGTTGAACTTGATTCCGGTGACCGGCATCTCTTCCTGTCCGTCGACTACGACGCCGAACAAGTCGCTCCAATCCCCGTTGTTATAAGGACGGTAAGGCGCCGTGCGTTCGGTGTTGGTGCAGAGATGCGGCAGGGCGGCAATGAGATGTCCGCCGTTTTCGACATAGTTCTTCAGTTTGCCGTAGAGCTCCGGCGTCATGGTGTTCCATCCCAGCAGGACGAGGCACGAATAACGGGCCATGGCTTCCGGGGGCGCTCCCGCGGGAACGATGTCATACATCCCCGCCGCGGGCTGTCCGGAGAGGTCGCACTCGCCGATATTCAGGTTGTCATACCACGGCTGTTTCCGGGTGACGGCGTTCAGCAGGTTCCAGGATTTTTCGGCGTCGCCGCAGCGGAAATCGGGATTTTCATACTGTCCCCAGACGGAATTGCTCCACAGTCCGGGATAGCCGTCGAGGTTGCCGTAGAGGATGCCGACGCGCACGTCCGGCCCGCCGTCGGGGCGGTCGTCTTCGGCACAGAAGCGCGCGAAGTCCGCCATGATTTTCCGGAATTTCAGCGCCATCGGGTCGTTCTCCCCGATCTGGTTACGGTAGTAATTGAAGCCGAAATGTCCGGACTCCGAGTGGATCGCGGTCACACCGGCCAAGTAGCTGTAATACAGTGCATTGCGCCAGCGCTTCAGGTAAAGGTCGTCCCAGACTCCGCCGCCGTACCAGGCAAAAGCGATCAGCGTTCCGAAATCCCGGCATCCGAACGCACGGGCGGCGCCGCGCAATGCGGCGAGCATCCGTTCCGGATTGCCCGGGAGCATCTCAAGATACGGCACCTTGACGCCGCATTCCAGATGAGTCCGGAAAACCATGCTGGCATCCACGTCCCAGAAGGGTTCCCCGCCCATGGTCTTTTCCTTGTCCAGAAAACGGAGGAGGCGATCCCGGTAATTTTTCTCGGCTTCGGGCAGGTTTTTCGCCGAGGGGAGGAGCGAGTAAGGACCGCCCAGATAGGTTTCATCATTATTGCGGTAGGGTTCGCGGAGATATTCGAGCGGCCAGTACAGCATGCCGCCGCTTTCCCCGATGACGACGCGTCCGAGATAGTATTCCCCGGCGGCGGCCAGCACCTGCCGGAACTCTTCCGCGCTCAGTTTTCCGGCGAAAAGTTCCTCTGTGGGCAGTTCGTAGTTGCAGCGGCTGACGATTTCGCGAAAGATGAAATGCAGCCGGTGTTCACGGCAGTATTCCACCAGTTCCAGCGCATCCTTGAGATTTTTCGGCAGCACCAGACCGAAGGAATTTCCGATTTTTTCCTCATGGGCCTGACACAGTTCTTTCAGATTGTCGACCCACGCCCCGAATTTTACTTTCATGGATGCTCCTCCAGAATGAGAACGGCGGTCTCATTCCAGTCTTTCAGTTTGATTGTTGTTTCCCAGCCGTCCGGGACTTTCACGGAATCGACCGGCACAACGGTTTCCCGTCCGCACTCGTCGAAGCGCAGACAGCGGGACGGCTTTTTCGTCGTGATGAATTTGCGAGACACGGCGGTGATGATGCGTTCCCGGCCGATGACAAAACCTTCCCCGAGTTCAACCGGGGTAAACGGGAACATGTGGTTTACCGGTCCGTAACCGCCGGTTCCGGGCTTGATCCCAATGCCGTAGTAATAATAGAGCAAGCCGTGCCGGAGGGCGGTGATGACTCCACGGTGAAGGATGCGGGCCCAGTCCTCCGGATTTTTGCTGTAGCGGTCCGGGCGCAAGCCAAGAATCACCGGGCTGGGGCTGAGCTGGCATTTGGCCTGATAGCGCATTATCGGGGGTTTGGTTTCCGTTGCGATGAAGGGGAAGATGTTGTCGTTTTCCATCTCATGGAAACGGAATGCGGGCAGTTGTCCGGTCAGACGGCTGGTGGGCTGGGTATTTGCCACGATGATCTTGTTCTTATCCAGGATATGACGGGTGATTTGAGCGCGCGCGGCATTGCCTGTGACCGCGTAATCATAGTATTTCCGGGCGATCTCGCCGGTCGGGGTCAGATCGACCGTGCGCCCGTCCCAGCGGTCGTAGGAACAGCGGTCGACCCGGGAGAGGGGACCTCCGCAGCCGGCGGCGAACTGATCGATGTAGATGCCGTCGAACCCGACGACATTGATCAGGAAATCGATCTGTTCGAGCATTTCCCGGTAACGGTAGTTGTTCTCTTCGACCTGAACCAGAAGCTGGATCAGCGGGTCGGCGGGATAGTAGGTATCGGCCAGAACGCGTCCGTCTGCGAGACGCAGCAGGGAATCCTTATACGGGGTCCGGCTGACGATGTCCGACTGTTCCGCGTTAAGCTTGTAACCGTATTCCCCCTGACACATCTTGCCGCAGAACGGGAGTTTGGCGCCGTCCTTGAGCTGGGTTTTGTCCAGAGTGACCAGATTGCATTCCGTCTTGGCCAGTACCTTGATGTTCGGGTCCTGTCTTTTGATGTCGGCGATTTTTTTGGTGACGATTTCGCGGTACTGGTCCCGATTGTAACGCTTGCCCTCGAAATATTCGAACCACGGACCGGGCACGCTGATGCCGATCTTCAATCCCTCCGGTTTGACGCCGAACCCGAAGCAGAACGGACCCGCGACCGTATTGTTCAATTTCCAGTCGCGGCGAAGCCGGTTGACAAACCCCATATAATCGGGGTCGGAGGACGGATAGATCTGATATTCAAGGGTATAGCTTTCGCCCGGACGCAGGCCAAGGTGCGGCTCGGCCATGACGACCACATTGGCGTTCCGGGATGCTTCCAGATGAGCGCGGAACACATCGTCGACAGCCGCGATTCCGATGGAACTGCGCTCCTGCCGGACAAATACCGTCGGGTTGTCGGCAATCCCGCTTTCGCGCTCGACTTCGGTATTTCCGCCCAGAAAGTATTGTCCGACGCCCAGACGCTTTCCGGCTACGAGGGTATAATTGACGCTGATCCCGATGTCTGCCGCGGATTTGTTCGTGAGGGTATCCGCCACATTCAGGACGCCGTTGTTCATGGAGAGGGTGCGTTTCAAGGAATAGGCGGCGGAATTCGCCTCGATTTGGACTTTGCCGCCGTCGGCCGTTGTGATCCGCGGCGTCCATCCGGCGATCCCGGCGGCCTTTTCCGGAGTCAGGGTGTTGAATTCCATGGCGGGGCGCGACGGATACGAAAAGGCCGAGGCGAAGCCGTAGGTATCGCCGATGACGTCGATCACCATGCCTCCGCCTTGCGTGACCACGGCTTTCACCCCCGGCGCGGACAATTCAGCCGCGGCCGGAGATGGCTTGTAAGTCACCAATGCCGTTGCGGGAGGACGCAGTTTTTCCACTTCGCCGACGGGCAGATAGACGATCTTGAGATTCTCGATGAACATGTTGATGGCAACGTTCTTTCCGTTGACCGCCGGAAACAGGGAACTGACGAAAGTATTGGTCAGGACCAGAACGTTTTCCTTCGCCGATTCGATCCGGTCGTCCGCGCCCGGTTCCACGTAGTTGGCGAGGTCGGAGATGTCCAGCAGATAGTCATACCCCTCCTGTCGCGGAGCAAGGATGCGGGCGTCAGGCTCGCCCTGTCCCGGACCGAAAAACACCATCAGGAGATTGTCGCGCCACCAGTCGCGGATTCCGACCGGACCGCTGAAGCTCGTCTGCATCGTGAGCCCCCGGCGGAGAAGGCGCAATTCGCCGTCCTGACAATTTTTTTTCAGGAGCTGTCCATTCAACTGGAGCCCAAGGTAGTTGTTCCAGCCGGAGGGTTTGTCGGTTTTCAGAAAGGCGCGGAAAGAGAGACAGACTTTCTGTCCGTCCTTTCTGACTGTCGCGGGGAAACGGACGGTGGCGCTCTGCGGAGTTGCTTCGGTCTTGATTTCCAGCGAGACCCCTTGTGCGTCCAGCAGGGAATCCGCGAATGCCTGGCCGATTCCCGAGACCAGCAGCAGAATTGCCATTCCTATTGTTTTTGCATCCATTCAACAGTCCTTTCTTCTATTATTTATACATTTTCCATAATTCCATGGGATCGGTGGTGGAGATCGCGATATTCAGCGTCCTTCCGAAGCCCGGACGCCGCTGCGCCGCCACATGACCATCGGCAAACGAAATATTCAGGTTGACATTGTGAGGGTAGGCAATACAGCCGTAGGAATTTCCGGCGGTCACCCGGCCCGGATAGTTGAAGAAAGGGACCTGTCCCTGAAGCAGTTCGCCGGGGCTGCGCTGGGATTTGTCTCCGCCTTCCGTGAACAACGCCGTCTGCGAGGTCTGCCGTATCCGCTGGAGCGGGAGGTTCTGGGTGGTTCCGGACACAACATAGCTGAACGAACCGTTGATGATGTAATTGGTGCCCTGTCCTCCTGTTTTCACGCAGGACGGACACAGCAGCGCGACGTTTTTTGCGGCGCCGATCGGCAAGGCAACGAAACTATCGATGTTGAATCCGAAGTAGCGGGAGCCGACTACCTGATACCAGTAGTCCACTCCGGCGCTTTTATAGACCGGCGGGAAAACATCCTTATGGTCGTCGGCATAGGACAGCATGGTCGTCCCGATCTGTTTGAGGTTGGACATGCACTGGGTCTTTTTCGCCATCTCCCGGGCCCGGTTCAGCGCAGGCAATAACATCGCCGCAAGAATCGCGATGATGGCAACCACGATCAGCAATTCGATCAAAGTGAAATTTTTATTTCCCGACATTTTTACCTTCCTTTGCACCGGGCGCAGGAACCGCGCTCGATCAGCGTTTGTCTTGTGATATATTTGACTCTCGGACTGTCCGGGTTTACGAGACGTTTGAGCAGGATGTCGGCCATAACTCCGCCGAACGGCTCATCGGTCCGCCGGATAGTGGTCAGCGGAGGAGAAGAGAGCCGCGCAATCCAGTTGTCGTTGCAGCTCATCACACTCATGTCACGGGGAACGGAGATGCCGTATTTCGCCGCGAGCTGGATGACCAGCATGGCGCTTTCATCATTCTGCGCGACTACGGCATCGGGGATATCCCCGGAAGCGAACACGTTCTCTAGATCATCGCATTTCTCACTGTTCAGGGTAATCTGCCAGGCTCCGGCCTCCGTCATTCCACGTTCCCGGACAATCCGCTGAAGGTGCAGGAGACGCTCCGAGAACACGGCATAAACAAATCCGATTCTCCGATGTCCGAGATCAAATAGATAGGAAAGGGTTTTCTCGGCCACCTCCAGCTGGGAATACCCGACAAAATCGTATTCCGGGTGTTCGTTGAAATAGGTAACGACCGGAATTTTCAGATCCTTCGGCAGGTAATCCGGCTCATTGGTAATCAATCCTTCCAGATGGTGCTTCAAGATGTTTTCCGTGGCGTAGCGGATCCCTTCTTCGCTTTCCCAGAAGGAGAAAATGGCTGTGTATTCTGTGCTCTGCAGACGGTGCTGAATGTCCGCCACCATCACGGCATATGAAAGATCGATCGGAGACGGCAGCAGGACGCCGATGTTGTAGCTCCGGTTGTTGCGCAGGGCGCGGGCGGCAAGATTCGGCTTGTAGGCATATTTTTCGGCGGCTTTGCGGACACGTTCGGCGGTCTCCGGGGCTATATGGAGCGCCTCGCTCCGGCCGCGCATGACCGCCGACACCGTCGAGTAGCTCAAATTCAGTTTCCCGGCAATCTCTTTCAATGTCATTGGAACAACCCCTTACTGTCACGTGCTAGTATCTCTTTATAATTATAACCATGGAACGTTCACATGTCAAGGCCTGAAAAGATTTTTTTCCGATTTTCTCCGGATTGAGGGAATGTTTCAGCCGAAATTTTCAAAGACGGAAAATGCACGCGCATTTTCTCGGAGGTGCCGGGGACTCTCTCCGGCCGGACCGCGGCAATACTGGAAGTGTTGCATGAAACTATTTTCCCGGAGGTGCCGGGGATTCTTCCCTGCCCATTTTTTCGGAGTTCTCCCGGAGAAGTGCGATCACCTTTTTCCGCTCCCCGCCGCGACAGCGCACAAGAGGAACCGTCAACCCCATGGAAACGACATTGTCCCCGGAAGCGGTCCGCACCGGCACGGCGAAAGAAACGATTTCCAGAGAGGGATTCTCCATGATGGAAATGCCGTCGCGCCGGATCGCGGCGCAGACTTCCTCGAATTTCTCCGGAGTGTCGATATTGTTCCATTGTTCCCCCGGCAGTCCGGCCTCCCGCACCAGAGACGCCCGCCGTTCCGGACTCAGATAAGAAACAAGAATTCGCCCGGAAACGCTGTGATAGAGGGACAGTGCGGCATAAACTTCCGCCGTATTGATCATCAGAGAACGCTGGTACTGCGCTTGCGCCAGGATGGAAACGCGGGTTCCCCGCAAAGTGGCGATCACGCCCGATTCGCGGGTTTCATCCGCCAGCACACGCACGGCGGAACGCATTTGTTCGAGCGCCGGGTAATCGAACGCTCCGCCCAGCGCCAGCTCCCGGAATCGCTCTCCAAGCTGATAATGTCCGCAACGGGTCCGCTTCACATATCCGGGTTCAATCATGCTGCGGAGGATGTTGCAAAGCGTCCCCTTGTTCAGAGAAGTCACGCGGCTCAACCCTTCCAATGAAACCTCGCCGTCCAGACTGAGTTCCTCCAGAATCTGAAACACTCTGCCGATCACCTGTATCATAAAACCGTTCTCCCGTTTCAGACACTATAATCCGTCTTCATTTTTTTACAATATAAAATATTATTTTTTTATATAAAATAATTTGTTTTTCATCCGGACGGGATATATGGTAATGCAAAACCGGAATCAGGGAGAAAAGTCAAAATGCAGATCAATCATCTGGAAGATTTCAGGAAGAAAGTGTCTTCGGGAAAAATCGCGATCGGGGCGGTCATTACGTTATCGGACATGGCGGTCAGCGAATGCGCGGGCGACTGCGGGATGGATTTCATCTGGATCGATGCGGAACACGCGCCGCATACGCTCGACACGATCAAAGGACATGTAACCGCGGTCCGGGGCACCGGCTGTGCTCCGTTTGTGCGCGTCTGCGACAACAATGCCGGAGTCCTCAAGCCGGTGCTCGACCTCGCTCCGGCGGGCGTCATCATTCCGATGGTCAACAGCGCCGAAGAAGCCGAATACGCCGTGGCGGCCTGCCGGTATCCCCCGAGAGGCTTCCGCGGATGCGGCGTCCGCCGTGCCACCCGTTACGGCGAAACCAACTTCTTCGATTACCTCAAATATTCCGAATCCGAACCGCTGGTGATCGTTCAGATCGAACACATCAACGCGGTGCGCAACCTTGACGCCATTCTCAAGGTGCCGGGCATCGACAGCATCTGCGTGGGGCCCTGCGACCTTTCCGGAAGCATGGGCATTCTGAACCAGACCAATGATCCCGATCTCAACAAGGTGATCGATGAAATCTGCCTGAAAACGAAAAAGGCCGGAATCATGCTCGGAACCGCGTCCGGCGGTTTTCCGCGTTGGAAAGCGCGCGGGGTGGACTGGATCGCCCTTGCCGGCGACTGCGGCGGCATGGCACAGGGATTCCGACAGGCACTCAAGGAACGTGAATCATGCGGACCGTATTAATCTCGGGGGGAGAGGGCGCCGTTCCCGCGCAATACCTCAAGGAGATCCGCGATGCCGGAATCGAACTCGAATGCAGGGCTTGCGCCAACGAAGATGAAGTGGTCGAATTCTCACGTGACGCCGACCTCATCTGGATGTTCGGTCCCAATCGCGGACTGACGCCCGGCGTGCTGGAGCGTCTGCCGAAGTGCAAGGGAATCTTCCGAAGCGGAAGCGGCCTGGACGCCCTCCCCGTGGAAGCCGCGCAGAAGCGGGGCATCCGGGTCTATAATACGCCCGAATCCATCGCGGAAAGCGTTGCGGAACACGCCGTCGCATTGCTCTTCGCGCTGATCCGCCAGATCCCGTATTATGACGCCGGCGTCAAGGCGGGAAAGTGGGAGCCCGCCACACACATTCACTGGCATATTTCCGGACGCACCCTCGGACTGGTCGGATACGGACGGATCGCCCGCGCGGTCGAAGAAATGGTCAGGGGATTCCGCATGGAAGTGCTCCACTATGATCCGATGGTTCCAGATTCCACTCCGCTGGACGAACTGCTTGCCCGTTCGGACTATGTTTCGCTCCACTGTCCCCTGACCCCGGAAACCAAGGGGCTGTTCAATGCGGAGAAGTTCCGTCTGATGAAGCCGGACGCCCTCCTTGTGAATACTTCACGCGGGGCGGTCGTCAATGAAAAGGACTTGCTGGAAGCGCTCGAAAACGGACACCTCGGCGGGGCGGCTCTGGATGTGCTGACCGACGAGCCTCCGGCGGCGGACAATCCCCTGTTGAACTGTGAGAAGGTGATTCTTTCTCCTCATCTGGCAGCGTTTTCGGCGGATTTCTCGAAAAATTTCTGGAGCTGTTCGGCGAAAAAGGTAATCGCCGTCAGGGACGAATTAAAGCTGTAGGGGCCAACTCACCGACTCAAACGCCCGTACCGTCAAAGCCGGGGATGAAGTCCGAGCTGGCGGACTCCTCTTCCTGAACGAAACCGTCCTCAATGCCGGAATCGAAAAGGTAATCTTCCACGCGTTCGTATTCTTCGTCCAGGACTTTGCGGGAGAGTTCGGGGAATTCGTTCGCGCGTCCGCAGGGAATATACTGGCGCATGAGACTGAAAAGGACCTCGCCCGGACGGAATTGCTCCGCCACCCAGTCGATGACGCGGAACGTGTTTTCCACGTGGTTCGGCAGAATCAGATGGCGGATGACTACGCCGCTGGACATCAGACCGTCTTCTCCGATGACGTAGGGGCCGCGCTGGCGGAACATCTCCAGAATTCCCGCCTTCGCGGCTTCAAAATAGTCCGGGGCATGGCTGTAGCGCACCGCCAATGCATTGTCGGAATATTTGAGGTCCGGCAGATAGACCTGAACCTTTCCCTCCACACGCCGCAGATTTTCGGGTGTGTCGTATCCGTTGGAATTCCAGACCACCGGAACGGGCAGCGGTTCCGAAAGACTTTCCAGAATCGCGTCCGAAAAATGCGTCGGCGTCACGAGATTGATGTTGTGCGCACCCTGCCCGATCAGTTCGAAATAGATCTCGCGAAGACGGACCGGATCAATCTCCTTTCCATGAAATTCGGAGCTGATGTCATAATTCTGGCAGAAGACGCAATGAAGGTTGCAGCCGCTGAAAAAAACGGTCCCGGACCCCTTCGTCCCGCTGATGCACGGCTCCTCCCAATGATGGAGGGCCGCTCTTGCAAGAACCGGATTCGTTCCGCAACGGCAGGCGCCGGGACCTTCTCCGGCTTTCACGGAAACGGGGCGGACCACGCCGCATTTTCGGACACAAACGGAACAAGGTTTCATGGGATCGGCCTCCGGGAAAAACCGGGTGTCATTTTTTGTTTTCATCGAAAAAAATTCGCCGGACGACAGAAATCCGGCCGTGCGGCGAACTCATTCATTCAACGGACCATTTTTCAGGAACGGTCAGATATTGCGATAAGCCTCCCACTCGTGCTCATTGTCGAATATCCATTGGTAATATTGTTTCTCCTTCAGACATTTGCCGGCATCTTCATCGACAATGACGGTACAATGGGGATGGAGTTGAAGCGCTGAACCGGAAACCATGGACGTTACCGGGCCTTCGACGGACTTCGCAAGGATTTCGGCCTTTTCTTCGCCGGTGACGAGCATCAGGATCCGTTTCGCTTCAAGGATGGTGCCGACGCCCATCGTAAGGGCGAATTTCGGCATATCGTCAGGGTTCTTGAAGAGCGGGGAATTCTGTGCGAACGTCGTAGGCGTAAGAGCCTTTTCACGCGTTCTGGACGCGAGAGAAGAAAGAGGCTCGTTGAATCCGATGTGCCCGGAACGGCCAATGCCGAGGAGCTGGATGTCGATTCCTCCGCATTCCTTTATTTTCTCTTCATATTCCGCGCACTCGGAGGCAAGGTCGGCTGCATATCCGTTGGGGAGATGCGTATTGCGGATGTCGATGTTGACATGCGAGAACAGATGCTTGTTCATGTAGGAACGGTAAGAGTTCGGATCGGTCGGCTTGAGTCCCACATATTCGTCAAGGTTGAATGTCTTGCAAAGCGAAAAATCCAATCCTTCGTGTTTGTGCATTTCCCCCAGCATCGCATAAAGCTTTTCCATGGTCCTTCCTGTGGCAAGCCCCAGCGTGATGTTGGGTTTTTTCCTTAACGCGTCAGCGATAAGTTTTGCGGTGAGCTTTGCCGCGCTTTCCGCGGTGGGACGAATGATGATTTCCATTTTGCCATGACTCCTGAAGCAATTTTTAAAGTATTCATTAATTATAAGGATGAAAAAGAGCAACACAAAAAGTTCATCTTGAACTTCGGGGAAACCCGGAGAAAAGATGAACTTTTTGCGCAGAAAGCCATTTCCACCGGAACAGAATCATTTTCAAACAGCGAAAATGAAACCGGTGAAACACCCCCTGCGCATTCTCAATAAAAAGCTGTTTTGTATGGAATTACTTCGGAAGGACGCGCTTCATTGCGTCAACTTCGTTTTCACCATTTTCCAAAGGCAGCTTGACGATCCTGTGTTCGACCGCCGAACGCAGCAGCGCCATGGCAAGCTGGAACCCCTTGAAGGTATCCTCGCCATTGCATGGATGCTCCTTGACGCCGTCCAGCCACAGGGCAATGTCGGCGATGTAGCGGGCGCCGTCCGTTTCGTAATTGAAGCAGCCGGTACCTTCCTGATAACCGTCCGCCTCGGTGCAGGCCCTCCAGCCAGCGCCGATGATGATTTCGGCGAAGCCCTTGGTTCCCTGTACGACGAAGCGCCCTTTATGCCAGGGATATTCGCTCTCCGGGACATCGGGGGACAGCTCGCCGCACTCGACGATGCCGCGCACGCCGTTCTTGAACTGAATGAAGCCGCCGGCATACTCCGGCGAGGGATGATTGTCTTCCAGCTTGCCGCGTCCATGTATGGTTCCGGAAACCCACAGCGCTTCGTCGTTGCCGTTGTACATGCGGATGTAGTCCATCACATGAGTGACCATGTGCAGATACCATCCCCAGACATGTCCGTAGATTGTCTGGATACGGCCCAGCTTGCCGCTGTCAACAATTTTTTTGACGGCCTGATAATGGTCGCCGTATTTCTGCTGATGGCTGACGCAGAATTTAACTCCAGCGTTTTTGGCCATCTCATAAATTTCCTTGGCCTCGTTGAAATTGGTGGCGAGAGGCTTCTCCAAGGCAATCAGCTTGACATTGTGGTCGATGCCCAGTTTGAACAGCCCTTTGCGGAGAGCGGGAGGGGTGCAGAAGCAGAAGACGTCGGGTTTGGTTTCGGACAACATCTTCTCCGCATCGGTGTAGAGGGGAGGATTGCCGCTCTCGGCTGCGGCGGCATTCAGACGCTCGGTATCGGTGTCGCACAGTCCGACAAGCCGGAAACGGGGGTCACGGCTGAAAAGTTTGGCGTGCATCTTGCCGCGCTTTCCAGCGCCCAGGACCGCCACAGTGTAGGTTTTGCTCATGAGGTCTTTCTCCTGCAACTTGATATGGATAATTGAAAAAGGGACGGGCGCAAAGTCCCGCCCCTTATGTTTGGCATGTTGTCCAATGTATGGATACTATTACTTCTTCCAAGCCTTGAGAACATCGATGACGTACTGGACCTGGTCATCGGTCAGCTCTGGGAACATGGGCAGAGAGATGCAGGAAGCAGCGTTCTTCTCGGCATTCGCAAGAGAGCCGACGATGCGGGTGCTCTTGCCCCACGGGAAGCCTTCCTGCTTGTGGATCGGAATGGAGTAATGCGTCTTGGCGTCGACACCGTTGTCGTTGAGATACTTGAGCAGCACGTCGCGGTCGGCGGCATTCACGGTTTCAATCTCATAGAGGTGATAGACGTGACGGTAGCCGGGACGACGGAAAGGAATTGTCATGAATTTCAGGTCCTTCAATCCCTCGTCATATTTGGCGGCAAGCTCGATACGGCGATCGGTCCATGCGGTGATGTGCTTCAGCTTGACGCTCAGAACACCGGCCTGAAGGTCGTCAAGGCGGCTGTTGAAGCCGAAACTGTGGTGGTCACGGGCGGCTGAGCCGTGGTTGCGCAGCTTGCGGACGGTATCGTTCACATACTGAAGGTTTGTCCAAAGGGCGCCGCCGTCGCCGTAGCATCCGAGGTTCTTCTGGATGATGAAGCTGGTGCAGACCACATCGGAAAGTTCGCCTTGTTTGAAGTTTTTGCCCGCGCCATCGATGCCCTGGGCATTGTCTTCGATGACCAGCAGTCCGAATTCGTCGGCGATTTTGCGGATTTCATCCATCGGCGCGCACTGGCCGTAGAGGTGAACCGGAACAATGGCCTTGGTGCGTTTTGTGATGGCCTTGCGGATGGCCTTGGGATCAACGCAGCGGGTGTTTTCGTCGCAATCAACAAGGACCGCGGTGGCGCCGGCAATCCAGATGGCCTCGGCGGTGGCGAAGAAAGTGTTGGCATTGGTGATGACTTCATCGCCTTCTCCGATACCCAGCGCCATGAAAGACAGCCACAGTGCATCGGTGCCGTTGCCCACGCCAATCGCGTATTTCGCTCCCGCATACTTCGCCAGTTCGGCTTCAAACTGTTTCAGCATGGGTCCCTGCACATAGTTACCGCTCATCAAAACTTTTTCAATGTTCGCATCGATCTCTTGCTTGATGTTCTGGTACTGCTTTACATGACCGTAAAAAGGAACCTTGACCTCCGCCATAACAATTTTTCCTCCTGTTGAATATTAATAACGAAAACATTACCGATTCACTACTATAGCCCAGCTCGCCGCACATTTCAATGACGCATATCAAAAAATGCTTAAAAAATCCCACAGGCAAAGCTGTCCGAAAGCATCGGCTCCGCCGGTGGAAGCCGATGTGGAAATCACAGATTATAAAACTCTTTCGGTCCCTGATAGGCCATGCGGCGGACAAGGGCTTTGGCGTCGTCCATGGGAATCTGTCCGCGGAGGACAAACTCCGAAACCACGTCGCACAGAATCCGGCGGAACATCTCGAAACGGGAACCGTAGCTTAGAATCTTGCGGGAATCGGAAACCATGCCCGCGAAGTTGGAAAACAGGTCGACCGAACCGATGTATTCGAGCTGGCGGCGCATTCCGACCGGGGTGTCGTTCAGCCACCACGCGGAACCGAGACGCACGTTCGCCCCGAACGCGCGGGCGACGGTCGCAAGAGAAGCCTGATGGCCGGGTTCGAGGCAGTAGAGGGCGACTTTGAGACGGCCGTCGAACTTGTTGAGGAAGCGGCCGAGCGGCTTGACGATGTCGATCATGTGGTCGGAGACATCGCCGCCGGAATCCGGCCCGATGTTCTTCATCAGGACGTCGCGGATGTCGCGGACCGCCCCGATGTGCATCTGGAAAACCCAGCCGGACATGGCATCCATTTCCGCAATCTTCACGCTCAGGTAAGACATGTAGTCATTGATCTCGGCACGCGTGAGGGATTCGCCCGCGAGCGCCTTCCTGAAAGAACGTTCGGCATCCGCCCGGGAGGCGTCCCCGGACAGCGGATACTCGATGCCGTGGTCGCTGGCGGCACAGCCTCTTTCCGCAAAGTAATCGTGGGACTTCTGAAGCACGGCAACGAGTTCGTCCACAGAGGAGATCGTCACGGAAAAACGGGTCTCGAGACGCTGGATATAGGATTTCCACGAGGGGGAGAAAATGTTGACTGCCTTGTCCGGACGCCATGTCGGACGGACCAGGCGGCGGCCGGCGGCGGCATTCGCGGCATCATGGGCTTCGAGAAGATCGACGGGATCGTCGGTGGAGCACATCACTTCCACGTTCATGGATTTCAAAAGCCCCTGCGGACGCTTGGAGTCGGCGGAAAGCGTTTCGTTAATCCGAGTCCAGAGACTTTCGCCGGTGTCCTGATTGATCCGGGCGTCCGTCAGTCCCAGACCGCGGCGAAGGTCCAGATGAATCCACTCATACACGGGATTTCCGGCCAGTTCCGGGAAGACCTGCGCCAGCTTGAGCCATTTTTCCTTCGGATCGGCCTTTCCGGTGATGAACTCTTCGGGAACGCCGCGTTTCCGCATCATTTCCCAGACATAGTGATCTGTGGCGGCACAGACCTGCCAGGCGTTGGAATAGTTCTTGTTTGCCGCGATTTCAGCCACGTCGGCATGATTGTGGGCATCCACGACGGGCAGCGGCTTGACTTCCTCATACAGCGCAAGCGCCGTATCGTTTCCGAGCAGATAGCGGTCATCCAGAAATGCCATTTTTCCATCCTTTTATTCTGAAACGGTTTTCTCAAAGATCAACGGGGTAATATAACCGCGGGAAATGGATAAATCCAGAATTTTTAGGAGGAAGTCCGGGAAAAAAGCTGTTTTGTCATTGAAATTTGTGTAAAATTGACATCAAGACGTCTGAAATATCCAGGAGAAATAAAACGGAAAGAAGGTGAATTTCACTTCCCTCCTGCAAGAATGACCAGACTGCCGCTCACAATCAGGGCCGTCCCGATCAGAACATGAATGGAGACGGTCTCATGAAGAAAAACAACCCCCAGAACCACCGCAATGGCAACACTTAATTTGTCCACAGGTGCGATTCTGGAAACATCCCCGAGCTGAAGAGCCTTGAAGTAAAAAAGCCAGGAAAGACCGGTGGCGATTCCGGAAAGGACCAGAAACATGAGGTTGCGCCGGGAAAGCTCTTTCATCTGGGAAAGACCTCCAGTGACCATTACAACGCCCCATGTGATGATCAGGATCACGGCGGTCCGAATCGCTGTGGCAAGGTTGGAATTGATGCCGGAGACTCCGCATTTGGCAAGGATTGCGGTCAAAGCGGCGAAAAAGGCCGACAGTATGGCATAATATTTCCACATATCTGTTCTCCCGTTCGAAAAATCCACGAAACAATGCTTGAATATTCACCCAAAGATACCCCGCGGTATCTTTTTTTCAACAGGCAAAACAGGGATTGGATTTCGCCGTCCGGTTCCGGTTCCCGATTTTGAGTGTTACCAAACCCTGCAAAAAAAAATCGTTTTTTTTTATTTTTTGATTTGCAATTTTGAAAATACTCCGTATAATTCGCTTCTGGAAGTTGAATCTTCCCGGAACCCTTAACCAAGGAGAAGCAGTCATGGTATTGATTTGTCCGTATTGTGACATCGAAATTAGTGAGAAGCTGGTGGAAGCCGAGGATGGCTGCTGTCCCGAGTGCGGCACTCTGATCACGGCGAATTCCGTCGTGGACGAATACGACGAAGATGAATACGACGATGAATTCTCCGACGAATTCGACGATGATGAACTCGAGGATGAGGATGAGTTCGGCGACCTCGATTTCGATGATTTCGACGATGACGATAAGAAATCCAAATAACCTCGCAAGGGGTTATTTTCCCACCGTTTTTCCATTTTCAGGTCGAATTTCGTTTTAACCCTCTCGGCAGAGGATGGGGAGTTTTTATTCATGTCAATAGTTACGATCGTAGGCGCGGGGATGATGGGTTCGGCCATGAGCCGCCCCGCGCGGGACAACCATCACGAAGTGCGTCTGGTCGGAACACCTCTGGACCGCGCCATCATTGAAGAAGTCTCCGCAACCGCCCGCCATCTTCCGATGAAACGGACCCTCCCCGACGGAATCCGCTGTTTTCAGATCGAAGACCTTGAAAAGGCTCTCGACGGTACGGATTACGTCATTTGCGGAGTCAGCAGCTTCGGCGTCGACTGGTTTGCCGAATATGTCCTGCCGCGCCTCCCGCTCGACGTGCCGGTACTGTCCGTCACCAAAGGTCTGCTGGATTCTCCCGACGGAAGTCTCATGACGTTCCCGCGTTTTCTGAAGTCCAGACTCTCCGAAAAACAGCAGGGTCGGATCGAATTCAACGCGATCGGGGGACCGTGCACCTCCTATGAACTGGCGGACCGCCACCAGACGATGGTCTGTTTCTGCGGAGAAAATCCCGACACTCTGGAAAAGTTCAAAAAGCTCCTCACGACCGACTATTACCATATCACCGTCACGACGGATATCGAAGGAGTAGAAGGCTGCGTAGCCATGAAGAACGCTTTTGCGGTCGGAGTCTCCATCGCGATCGGGCTGGCGGAGAAACTCGAAGGAAAAGACGCCTACATGTACAATCCTCAGGCGGCGCTCTTCGGACAGAGCTGCCGCGAAATGGCCCGGATTGTCCGGCTTCTCGGAGGAGATCCTCTGATGGCCGCCGGAATTCCCGGCGCGGGCGATCTCTTCGTGACGATCTTCGGCGGACGCACCCGCCGTCTCGGGTATCTTCTCGGGATGGGCAAGACCTATGCCGAGGCCAAAGAGGAGCTCAAGGGGATCACGCTCGAATCCGTGGTAATCATCACACGCGCCGCCCGCGCCCTCCGGACGCTCGCGCAACAGAAACGAGTCGACCTTCAGGACTTCTCCCTGCTCCTGCATCTGGACGAGATCATCAATCAGGGCGCGCCCGTAAACATCCCCTGGGAGCAGTTCCGCTGATTCCCCGTCCAAGAGATAAAAAAACACGCCGTTGCCGAAGCAGGGCGTGTTTTTTTATTCTCCGGAAGCTCCGGGGACAGGTCACTTCATGCGCATCTGCGGGAAGAGAAGGACGTCGCGGATGGATTCGGCTCCGGTCAGGAGCATGACGAGACGGTCCACACCCATTCCGAGCCCGCCGGCTGGAGGCATTCCGTGCTCCAGAGCCGTCAGGAAGTCCTCGTCGATGGCTTCGGCGAGATTCTTGCCGTCGCGGATCGCCTGTTCGGTGAAACGCTTGCGCTGTTCGATGGGGTCGTTGAGCTCGGAATATCCGGGAGAGATCTCCTGTCCGTTGATCTCCAGTTCGTAGACGTCCACCACGGTGGGATCGTCCTCGCACGCCTTCGCGAGCGGAACCAGATAGGCGGGCAGACGGATCACGAAAGTCGGCTGGATCAGGGTCTGCTCGATCAGCTTCTCGTAAATTTCATGCGTGATTTCGAGATCGTTCATCTCGGGAGTCACGGCAATGCCAAGTTCTTTGGCTTTGGCTCTCTTCTGATCGAGGGAAAGCTCATACCAGTCATTGCCGGCGCGCTCACGGATCAGATCGCGGTAAGGGGCGCGACGCCACGGACGTTCCAGATTGATGACGCGTCCGTTGGCGTGCTGAATCTGAAGGGTTCCGAAGAGCTTCTGCGCAATGGTCGTGATCATCTCTTCGATGAGGTCCATCATGGCGCGGCAGTCGCCGTAGGCCTGATAGAGTTCGAGCATGGTGAACTCGGGATTGTGGCGGCGGTCGATGCCTTCGTTGCGGAAGTTGCGGTTCAGCTCGAAGACGCGCTCGAAGCCGCCGACCAGCAGACGCTTGAGGTAGAGTTCCGGCGCAATGCGCATGAAAACGGGACTGCTGAGCGCCTCGTAATAAGTTTTGAAGGGGTTGGCCGCCGCGCCGCCGGGAATGGGCTGGAGCATCGGGGTTTCCACTTCAAGAAAACCCTTTTCGATCAGGAAGTTACGGATTTCTGAAACGATGGCGAAACGCTTCATGAAAATTGCGCGGCTTTCATCGTTGGAAATCAGATCGAGATACCGCTGGCGGTAGCGCTGTTCGATGTCGGTGAGACCGTGGAACTTCTCGGGAAGCGGGCGCAGTGACTTGCTCAGGAGGGTGATCTTATGCGCCTTGAGCGTGAGTTCGCCGGTGCGGGTGACAAAGGGAACGCCGGTCACACCGATGATGTCGCCGAGGTCGAGCTTCTTGAAGAAATCGAAGTCTTCATCGGGAATGGCGCCGCGCTGGACGTATATCTGCATCCGTCCGGAAGAGTCTTTGACGTCGGCAAAAATGGATTTTCCCATGGCGCGGAACGCGGTCATGCGTCCGGCAATGGTGAACTCCTCCTGAGCTTCGGATTCTGGTTTGAAGGCGGCGCGGACCGTTTCGGTTTTCACGACATTGTCGAACCTGCGTCCGAAGGGCAGAATCCCTCCCGCTGCAAGCTCGCGGACCTTGGTCGCGCGCTGTGCAAAAATATCCTCGCTCTTCAGTTCGGCCCCGGCAGGATTGCCGACATTTTCTTCACTCATGATGGTTCCTTTCAAAAAAAAGCGGAGTATTCGGATCAAGTTTCTTCGGACTCGCCAGCCGTCCGCGCAAATAACGGATTCTCCCTGTTTCAGTCAAAAATCAATATATAAGATACCGCATAAATATCCTGTTTTCAAGTCCATTCGCTCATTTTTCCGCTTTTGCGGTTGACTTTTTCGAAACGGGGTGCTAGGTTGTCGAAACAGGTAAAAGAACCGCTCAAAAAGGAGGTCAGACCATGTTTTTTCCGACCGTCACCTGTTTGGGATGCTACGTCACTCCGCCGATCTGGAGACTCCAGTTTGCAAACCCGAACCATATTTACATCGCCTGGGCGATTGCCATTGCCGCTCTGTTCGCCGTGGCTCTGCCCTTCCTGAAAGGCTACCGGCTGGGCGGGCATGTCCCTTATTCTCTGCGGAGACACCTGATTCTCACGCTTGTCCTGGCTCTGTTTCCGATTGGATTCCTCGTCGTATCCCCTTATCCTGTCAGTTTGGGGGGTGCGCTTCTGGAGTTGTTCCTTCTGCCGTTATTTGCAATGCGTGACCTGCTGTTTTCCCCTCTTTTCGAAAAGTCCGGACTTCCAAGATTGCCGCTTGATATTCTTCTGTATCTTCTTTACTGGATAGTCATTGCATGGATCATGCTGAAGGTCGACCGCTGGCTGTACAAGAAACAGACCACCATCGATCCGGGAATCGACACGGAAATGAAATGCTGAGCGGGACGCGAATTTCAGCGGACTAAGGAATACAGGAGCCGGATCTCTTCCGGCCAGAGGGTTTCATCGATGGTTTCCAGCACCATCGGAATGCCGTCCAGACGCGGATCGTTCATGATCCGGCGGAAGACTTCCACGCCCAGCTCGCCCTTGCCGATGCTCTGGTGACGGTCAAGATGTCCGTTGAGGACGCTTTTGGAGTCGTTCAGGTGCATGCCGCGAAGATAGCGGAAACCGATCAGGGAATCGAAGCGCTTCATTACAGAGTCGTAGGAGTCCTTGATATCGTATCCGGCGGCGAACGCGTGACAGGTGTCCAGACAGATTCCGACACGGGCATGGTCGCGGATCAGTTCCAGCAGACGCGCCAGCTCCTCGAAGGAGGTCCCCATGTTGCTGCCCTGCCCGGCGGTATTTTCGATCACCGCGCAGACCCCCTGCGTTTCCTCCAGCGCCCGGTTCACGCACTCGGCGATCAGCTTCAGGCAGTCGTCCGGAGGCATCAGCTTGAGATGGCTTCCGGGATGGAAGTTCAGACGGTCCAGCCCCAGCTGCATGCATCGCTCCATCTCGTCCTTGAAGGCCTGATAGGAGCCCTCGCGTTTTTCGGGATCGGGATTGCCGAGGTTGATCAGATAGCCGTCATGCGGGAGGATGTGTTCCGGGGAAAAGCCGTGATCCTTGCAGTTTTTGCGGAAGGCGGCGATGGATTCCGGAGTCAGCGGCGGCGCGCTCCACTGGCGCTGGTTCTTGGTGAACATGGCGAACGCTTTCGCCCCGATCGCGGCCGCGTTGAGCGGCGCGTTCTCCACGCCTCCGGCGATGGATACATGGGCTCCGATGAATTTCATGATCTGCCCCCCTTCCGTTGAAACGGATTGCGGAAAAGCCGGGCTCAGCGGTAACGGTAGGTCTGCTGAACCTTCGGCATCTTGATCTCCTCGAGTCCGAGGGCGTACCACATTTCCCCCAGATCGGCGTTGGAAAAGCTCTTCGCCTTGTTGTTCGCGAGGGCTTCCCAGTTGCGGAGAATGACTTCGTTGTCTGTCTTCTTCTTGGCGTCCGTCAGGAGTTTGAAAGCATCGTCGGAACGTTCCTGCTTCACGAGGATCCACGCATAAAGGGAATACGGAAGGATGCAGGCGGGTTCCTTGAGCTTCCGGCATTTCTTCTTGAAAAACTTGTCGACGCCGTCCTGCTTGAGCATATACATGCGGGCCATTTTCATGCAGATCGCCTGGGTGTCGAAGAGCAGGCATTTCGGCAGCAGCTCATCCACCTTGTCGAACTCGCGGAGCTGATAGTGAAACGCCATCTTCATGGTGTTGACCTGACGGTCCAGCAGGAAGCTCCACCGGAAAACCGGAGTAAAGAGCTCACAGGCTTCCAGCGCCTGACGGATCCCGGCGTTCTGTTCCTTTTCGAGAATCTGCATCATGACCTTCGGACTGCCGACCGGCTTACGCATGAACTGGTTCTGTTTCACGGTGAGCTTCTTCTGAACTTCCGCCATGACATTCTGGATCACCGCGTTGATTTTCTTGATCCGGATGCGGATGATCTGGGAAATGGCAATGACGACGGCAAGGACTGCGCACATTCCAATGGTGATGCTCCACCCATGGGGAACCCCGCAGAGGGAAGCGATCAGTCCGGCCGCGCCTCCTGCGAGAACGGCAATCAGCAGAGAATACATATTCAGAAGATCCTTTTATAAGGTTGTTTTTCCGGGAATACAGTACGATTTCGTCAATATATCACCAAATGCGGGAGAATCAACGGAGGCATTCGAAAAATCGGGTAAAATCTTCCGCGGAATGGAAATGAACGGCGTTCCAGCCGAGCTTGCGGGCCCCCTCGATGTTGACGATCCGGTCGTCGAAATAGACCTCCGGAACGCCGAAACGGCGCTCGAATTCGCGATACATCCGCTCATCGGGTTTCATCGCGCCGACTTCGAAACTGAAAACGCCTCCGATGGAAAGGTGACAGAAGTCGTTGCGGCGGAAGAACTCGCGTATGTGAACCGTCGAGGTGTCGGAAAGATACGCAAAGGAGTAACCGTGCGCCAGGACGGAACGGACGGCGTCCGCCATGCCGGGGATCGAAGGTCCGAGACACAGATTCCAGAGATCAATCAGCTCGGAACGGGAAAACTTGCGGTCTGTGTAGGCATCGAACACGTCCAGAAATTCTTCCTCGGTGATCTGGGAGGACTCCACCTGACGGGATTTCTCCAGAAAATCAGGCGTCGGCACGCGGTTCAGCCGGGCGATAAGACGCTCCGGATGAATGGAACAACAGACGCCTCCGATGTCGAGCGCGATGATTTTACGGTCCTGACTCATCATTTTTTCGAATTCGAGGAATGGCGGAGCCAGGCTTCCACGAAGGGATCGAGTTCGCCGTCGAGAACCGCGTTGACATTGCCGGTTTCATAGTCGGTACGGAGGTCCTTGACCATCTGGTACGGCTGGAGGACATAGGAACGGATCTGGCTGCCGAACCCGATCTCGGACTTCTCGCCGGAGATGTCGGCAGCCTCTTTTTTGCGCTGTTCCTCGGCACGTTCATAGAGGCGGGCCTGCAGCATGCGCATGGCCATGGCGCGGTTCTTGTGCTGGGAGCGTTCCATCTGACAGGCAACCACAATGCCGGTGGGAATATGGGTGACCCGGACGGCGCTGTCGGTCCGGTTGACGTACTGTCCGCCCGCGCCGCTGGCACGATAGGTGTCGATCTTCAGATCCTTCTCGTCGATTTCGATGTCGAGATCCTCGCTCAGCTCGGGAAAGGCGTCCGCGGAAGCGAAGGAGGTATGGCGACGCGCATTGCTGTCGAACGGGGAGATGCGGACCAGGCGGTGAATGCCGCGTTCGGCCCGGAGATACCCGTAGGCGAACTCGCCTTCCACACGGATGGTCACGCTCTTGATGCCGGCTTCTTCGCCGGGCTGCATGTCGATGATCTCGTCCTTGAATCCGCGGCGTTCGAACCAGCGGCGGTACATGCGCATCAGGATGCTGGCCCAGTCGCAGGACTCGGTGCCGCCCGCCCCTGCATGGATGAAGAAGAAACAGTTGTTGCGGTCGAACTTGCCGGAGAGGAAACTGACCAGTTCGAGCTTGTCGAGGTCCTTGGAAAGAGTCTTCCAGACGGAATCCGCCTCGGAAAGGAAACTTTCGTCTTCCTGGGCGAGTTCGGCGGTGGCATGGAAATCTCCGACGGCGGCAAGCAGTTTGAAATAGGGTTCGGTGGCGCTTTTACAGGCGCTGAGGCGCTGCACGGTTTCCTGAGCCTTTTCCTTGTTGTCCCAGAAATCAGGGCGTGACATGGTCTGTTCGATCCCCGCCATTTCCTCTTTATATTTCCCGATTTTCAGAAACTCGTAAAGATGGGCCAGTCTCGTATCCGCGTCCTGTTCACAAGCCTTGATTTCTTCAATAAGCATGGTAATTTCTCAATCCGGTGCGTTGTTTTCATGTCAAATGCGTGATATATTCCTATAAAGTTAGTTTCTCTTTGTGAAAATTCAAGTATGAGGAGTTAAAATATGCTTTCGAAACCCAGTCTTGACTTCCTGGAGCGCTTCCTGAAAACTTCCGGTCCTTCCGGGTTCGAATTCGAACCGGCGAAGCTTTACCGCGAATATGCCGCTTCTTTTGCGGACAGTGTCTCCACGGACGTCACGGGCAATACCATCGCCTGCCTGAATCCGAAAGCCGGCTTCAAGGTCATGCTCGCCGGACACTACGACGAGATCGGCTTCCAGGTGGTATATGTCGACGACGACGGTTTCATCACTTTCCGGCCAGTCGGAGGAATCGACAAGCTCACCCTCCCCGGCCTTGAGGTGGACATCCTGACCGACGGCGGCAGAGTGCCGGGCGTCATCGGACGCAAGCCGATCCATCTCCAGACCCCGAAAGAGCGCGAAACGCCTTCCGAAATCAAGGACCTCTGGATCGACATCGGCGCGGAAAGCAAGAAAGAAGCCCTGAAAAAAATCCGGATCGGCGACCCGATCGCCTTCCGCGTCAATTACCGCCGCATGGGAAACCGGATCATGTCCAAGGGACTTGACGACAAAATCGGCGCGTTCGTGGTAATCGAAGCCCTGAAGCTCCTCGCCAAACGCAAAATCAAAGTCGGCGTCTACGCGGTCGGAACCGTGCAGGAGGAACTCGGGCTGCGCGGCGCCCAGACCAGCGCTTTCGGGATCGCGCCCGACGCGGCCATCTGCGTGGATGTCGGTTTCGCCACGGACGTGTCCGGCGTGGAGAAGAAAACCTGGGGCGACGTCAAGCTCGGGGGCGGTCCCATCCTTTCCCGCAATGCGGACAACAATCCCGTGATGAACCGCGTCATGTTCGAAACAGCCGCAAAACACAAGATCGTCTATCAGATCGACTGCGGCCACCGCGCCAGCGGAGGAACCGACACCGCCGAAGTGCAGCTCTCCCGCTCCGGCGTCGCCACCGCGCTGGTCAGCATCCCGAACCGCTACATGCACACCCCTGTGGAAATCTGCGACATCCGCGACGTCGAAGCCGCCATTCAACTGATCGCCGAAACCATCGCCTCGTTCACCGGCAAAGATCAATTCATCCCCGGCATCAACTGACAAAGGCAGAACTTCCATGGGCAAATTCTTCCTCATTTCCGGCACAGAGGACTTCACCGTCAAGGAACGCGCCTACGGGCTGATCGTCTCCCTGTGCGGTGAAAAGCCCGAAGACAACACCTCGCTGGAGATCATCCGCGGCGACGACGACACCGAAAAGTTCGGCCCCGTCCTCGAACGCTTCATCTCCGCGCTGGAGACGCCCCCGTTCCTCTCCCCGGAGAAGTTCGTCTGGCTCAAGCACTTCAACAAGTTCGAGGATGCCTTCGCGGAAAACTCCACCAAAAAACAGAAAAGCCGCATCGACCTCTTGAGCGACTTCCTCAAGCAGGACCTTCCCCCGGAGCTGACCGTGGTCATCGACGGCACCGGCCTCGACCGCCGCAAGGCGTTCTTCAAACTCTGTGAAAAGGTCTGCTCATCCTCCGGCGGCGCGCTGGAGTGGTACGAAAAAGCCGACCCGAAGGCCCGAGGCTACATGCAGCAGCTCCACCGCCGCATCCGCGAGATGATGAGCCAGTATTCCAAACGGATCGACGAACAGGGCGCGGCCTTTCTGGCGGAAACCATCGGAGGCGACGCCGCACGCCTGAAAAATGAAATCGAGAAACTGGTCTCCTACACCGGCGAGGAAACGCAGGTCACGCTGGAAGACTGCCTGACCATCTGCAGCAAAAGCACGGAAACGGTCTCCTGGGAGTTCTCCGCGGCGCTGGCCTCGAAAAATCCGGCGAAAGCCATCGGAATGATCCCGGGCATCATCGAAACGCTCGAACAGGAACGCGGCTCCTCCTCCCGTGCTGAACTGACGCTCATCGCCGCCACCCATTCCGAATTCAAGAATATTCTCATGGCAAAATGTGAAACGGAACGCTATTCCATCCCGAACCGCGCAAACGCCGATTATTTCTACAATCTCTTTGACTCGCGGAAGGGCGCGGACGACAACAGCGTCTTCTTCTCGCTCCATCCCTTCCGCGCCTTCAAGATCTGGGAAAACTCCGTCCGCTTCACCGACGAGGAAGTCACCCGCGCATTCGAAGCGATTTTCCATGCAAACAAACTCATGGTGACCGGAGGAGACATGCGCCTCGCCCTGGAAAACCTGGTCATCAAAATAGCCGGAACCTGAAAGGAACATTGAAACATGCTCCAGATAGTCGCAGACGATAAAATACCGTTTCTCAAAGGTGTGCTCGAACCTTTTGCGGAAGTGCGTTATCTGCCAGGTTCGAAAATCACCCGGGCCGACCTTGCCGGCGCGGACGCGCTGCTCACACGGACCCGCACAAAATGCAATGCGGAACTTCTCGACGGCACGCCGGTCAAGTTCATCGCCAGCGCCACAATCGGGTATGACCACATCGACACGGCGTACTGCGAATCCCGCGGGATCTTCTGGACCAACGCCCCCGGATGCAACTCCGGCTCGGTCGCCCAATACATCACCTCGCTTCTCCTCTGCCGGGCAGTCCGGACAAAACAGCCGCTGTCCGAAAAAACCCTCGGAGTCGTCGGTGTCGGAAATGTGGGTTCGAAAGTCGCAAGGAATGCACGCCTTCTGGGAATGAATGTCCTCCTCAACGACCCACCCCGGGCACGCGCGGAAGGGCCGGAACAGTTCGTTTCTTTCGAGACCATCCGCCAGGAAGCCGACATCATCACCTTCCACGTGCCTCTGATCCGGAGCGGTCCGGACGCCACGTTCCACTATGCGGACGAAACTTTCTTCAACTCTCTTGCCCAAAAGCCGTTCATCATCAACTCCTCCCGGGGGGAAGTTGCGGACAACCCGGCGCTCCGGAATGCGCTGGACAAAGGACTGATCGCGGGCGCGGCTCTCGACGTCTGGGAAAACGAGCCGGACATCGATCTCGGCCTCATGGCGCAACTGGACTTCGCCACGCCCCATATCGCGGGCTATTCCTCGGACGGCAAGGCCAACGGGACCGCCATGAGCATCCTTGCCCTCGCAAAATTCTTCTCGCTGAAATTCGCCCCGTCCGCCCTTCTGTCGCCGCCAGCCCCCTCCTCTCCGCTGATTGAACTCAACGACGCTTCAGGCAAGACGCGGGAGGAACTGCTCTGGAAGGCGGTCGCCGCCACTTATGATATCCGGGAGGACGACCGGCGCCTGCGCGCCGTTCCCGCCGAATTCGAAAAACAGCGGGGAGCGTATCCCCTCCGGCGCGAATTCCCGGCCTATACGGTCTCCGCGCCGCCATCTCTGGAAAACCTTCTCCGCGAACTCGGGTTCAACGTCCGTGAGGAGGTTCTGAAACATGTCTGAAAATGAATCGATCCTTCGAAAGATAAAACGTAATTTCTCGTATTACTACACGAAAGCGGTTCGTGAAAAAGGCACGCCGGAATATATTGCACGAGGATGGGCGCTTGGTATTTTTGTCGGTTTTGCGATTCCGATCGGGCTTCAGCTGGTTGTCTCACTTCCGCTCGCTTTTCTGATGAAAGGTTCCAAAATCGGCGCGGTCGTCGGAACTTTCACAACCAACCATTTCACGATCTTCCTGATTTATCCTTTCCAATGCTGGCTCGGAAACCTTCTCCTTGGGGGAACCCTGTCCATCGACGAAATCACGGGGGCGCTCGAAGGGGTCTTCCGGAACAAGGATTATCAGTCGCTCTTCGATCTGGGTATGGAAACTCTGTTTTCCTTCCTGATAGGCGGACTCCTTCTGGCGGTCGTCTTCACGCCGATCAGCTATTACGCCGTTAAATTCACGGTCATCCGGTACCGTAGGGAAAGGGAGAAAGTCCAGAAGAAAAAAGAAGAACTAAGACACCGGAAACAACTGGAGCAGAATCATGAAAATTCAGGAAATCACTGACCACGAGGAAGAGTCAAAGCTCGTTGAAGAACGAATTATTGAACTGGAAAACCTCATTGAGGAAGCGGAACAGCTACGCAGGAAACAGTTCTTCATTTCCGCCGCGTCCCTGCTCCTCATGCTTATCATCCTGACCGCCTTCATCATCGGTCTGGCCAGCTACTTCAACAACTATCCGAAAAGAACCCTGATGCTGGAAGTACTGCGCAATTCGCGCTACGTGCTTTCCAATCCATACCTGCTGGAAATGCGGAACGGGCTGGATCGGGAGATCGTTCCTCTTTTCGCCGAAGAATTCAAGAAAAATCTCCAGAAGGAAACCTCCCTGCTCAAACAGGAAATCCGCGTGGAAGTCAAGTCCACTGTCAATTACGCACAGATTTCCCTGCGTCAGAAATTCCAGGCCCATATCCGCGGCATCCTTGAGGAAAACACACGCGATTATCTTGAAAAGAACAGTGTCACCCCCGATAAGGATCAGGAGGCCCTGCTCAAACAGATGAACGACAAACTGTCTGAAAAAATCACCGAATCGGCCTTTGCCGTCATCGTTCCGACACAGGAGAAACTGCACTCCTTCCGTGAGGAATTGGACTTTCTGCGGAACAGCAAAGACTATTCGGATATTTCCACCGAACCCAGGGACTTCATCGAAAGCCGATTTATCGAGGATATACTGGAAGCCGTCATCTATTCACTCAACGAAAGCAAGGGCCTCATTCCCGCCCATAGAGGAGTTCTGCCATGAATCCCGAACTCAAAAACCAGCTTGAAATTCTGACGATCGAAATCCACCGACAGCACAAACGCTACCGCAGTTCCTTCCGGAACGTCATCATCTTCTGCGTGATCATTCTGGTCTTCTTCTCTCTCTATGCCGCTCTCCTCAGCTATAAAATCCGCGAACTTGCCACCCCCTCCACAATCGCCCTTCTCATTGCGGAACAGTTCCGGGAAGCAATGGTTCCGGACCTCAAGAAAAACCTCAAGACCGACATGCGCCCGTTCGCAAAAGATCTGGCGCAGTCCTCTCTGGCCGTCCTCCCGGTCATCGTTCCCCTTTCCGGCAACTTCTTCCGGGACACCATGGAACAGGACCTCACACGCATCTCGAATGAACTCGGAAAGCGCTATACATCCGTACAAAAACAGGAGATCGACCGAATCCTCAGAACCAAAGCCCCGGTCCCCGTCCTCGCCACGGATGCCGCCGAAAAAATCGCCGCTTCGGTTTCCGGCGAGGAAGTCAAAAAAATCGTCAATACATACTTCTCCTTCTCTCTCGGGCACTTCTGCGAACAGCTTCGCAGCATCCGCAGAAAAGCCCCAGCGGAACTCTCCCGAAAAGAAGCCTGCCAGCGCGACCTCATCCTTTGCTGGCTGTTCCTTTCAGAAAAAGACCGTTACAAAGACACCAGATACACTGCGCCTCTTTTCGAACTGACCGGGCTCCTGCTCAAAACCTACGAAGAAGCCTCCACCCCCGCAAAAAAGCAGGTTCTGCAGGAAATCAATCTGGAGTAATCGTCCGTTCTCAGGCAATTCGGAGAGTATTGAAAAAGGGTGCGGAAAACGACAGTTACGCAGAGAAAATCTATCCGGAAATGGAATTCTTTCCTTTTTCCGCCCTCGCGACAAGATCAGCAATGATCTCCCCTTTGTCGGCGGCCGCCAGGAATCCCCAGTTGTTCACAACGATCTCAAACATGGGGTCTGACAATGCCTCTTGAAGCTTTTCGGTTTTGTGGGATATTTCTTCTTCCGGCGGAAGATCCGAAATATCATAAACCGAAATTCCGAACAGTTTGGCGACAGCCCGTACATGCCCCTTCCGCGGAACGACCTTTCCGGCCTCCCACTTCTGGACCGTCTGCTTGGAAACGCCAATGGCCTCTCCGATATCCCGGAGAGTCATTTTCCGTCGTTCCCGGTAGAAGAAAAAAACCTTTTCGTTGAACTTCATTTTATGCCTGGCATTGCCTCTGTTTCTGGAACTTAATATAAACCAATGGTTAACTTTTTCAACCTAAAGGGCAAAAAGTTGAAAAAAAACGGGGCTCCTTATTGAAAAAAGCGACAAATGCGACTATTGTTACTATGCATCACAACAGGAGGGAGGGATTCACCAATGAGAATCGGAATTGAAATTCCGGAGGAACTCGTTTACATGATTGACCAACAGGCCAAGGATGACGGTCATGAAAGCCGGAGTGCCGTCATTCAAAAAGCGCTCGTTTTTTTCTTTGCCGAAAAAGTCGCCTTTGTCGCAAAAAACAGGACCGAGAATAAAATTGTTCACGAGAAACAGTGTCACCTGCGGATGAACCCGGTTCCCGGCCTGTCAAAATTGACAGAAGTAAAACATTTGCAGAATGTTGCAAAAATTTCAGAATCTTATTCCGGAGAAAAGTAAAAATGGAGATTTGTCGAAAATGCAGTAAAAATTTCTGGTCGGAGGAAAGTATCTGCCCCCACTGCGGAGAATCGGTTCATGCACCTTTGTTCTGCGAGGAAAAGAGAAAAAAAACTTTTAACTTTACCGGATTCTGTATCTTCATTTCTCTTTTGCCGTTCGCGGGACTGCTTCTGGGAATCATTCACCAGAGTACAATGGTTGCCCTGGGAGGCATTCTGGGATTCTGGGGGCTGATTTATCTTTGTTTGTGGCTGATGTGCGCGGTGGATTGTTTTCAGGCAAAGGACGGCACCGGCTTCCTGCTTCTTCTGCTGCTGCCGGTCTTAGGACTGCTTCTGGTAGTCGTCCTTCGGGAACGGTGACTCTCCCGTCGAAAGATCAGAGGGAAGGGAAAACCTTTCTTGAAAGGGTTCCCTTTCCCCGCGACTGTCTTCTTTACGGGAAAAGAATTTTCCGCATATTTTCAAGGTAGGATTCGACCACCCGTTTCCCGTATTCCACCGAGGAATTGCCGGGAGCTTCGCGGGAATACCACATTTTTTCGGAAAACCGCCCCATGTCCACTTCGTCCGGATAAAGATACATCATCAGCGAGGTCTCAAGAGGACCGGCGTGGTCGCCCGGAAACGGCTTTTCAGGATTGGAAATCGGATGAATCTGAATCCATTGGAACGGATCGTTTCCCTCATAATAATCCGACATGGACTCATTGCCCCACCAGCCGCGTCCCTTTGTCTTTTCGAGGAAGGCGAAAAGCACCCGGCGCGCGGCAAAGCGGAACGCCAGATCGGTCGGCATTCCCTGATCGAAGTTCTCCCCCTGATGGAAGCTGAACCCGTGGATGTTCCGGAATCCGATTTCCAGCAGTCCCGCAAACATCTGTTCGCACACGGCGGACACGACTTTGGAATCGATTTCGACGCTTCCGTTTCCTTCGGGTCCCGCCACCGCGTAACTGGGGGTTCCGAGGTAGAACGTGGGAAAAACGATCATTTCCGGATGTTCATTTTCCAGAAGGTCGATTGCCCCCCGGACCACATGGGCGTCAACCCCGACCGTCAGGTGTTCCGCGTGATACTCCAGCACGCCCATGGGGATGACGAGCGGAAAATTCTTTTGAATGGCTTCCCGGATCTGCCACGGAAACATTTTTTCGTAACGCATGTTATTTTCTCCTCACAGTTGAATCATTTTCCGGTAGGTTTCCATTTCCAGCCTCATGCTGTCCAGCTGGCGGAGTTTCCATTCCAGATGCCAGCGGTCGCAGACATATTCCATGCTCGGTTCCCAGCCAAACCGGGAGTCCGTCTCGACGCAGGGGATGGTGTCGCGCGCATTGGCCGCCTCGGCATCCGCGAGTTCAAAGAGACGATCCAGAATTTCCAGCGCCTCCTTGCGATTTTCCGCAATCTGCAAGCGCATGTTCAACAGCCACCAGCGCTTCATGTGGAGCGTGGTGACGACTGAATTCCGGATGAATCCGCCAAGCGCATACAGGCGTTCCGCCTCGGCTTTTTTCTTCGGCGGAACAAGGGAAAGGCTTTTCTCCAGCTTTTCCAGTCCCGCGTTCCAGAGTTCCAGCATTTTTTCCAGCGCCTTGATTTCCTTCGGATAGCGGAGGAATCCGGGCGACTGGTTTTCATTTTCGAACGGCTGATACATCGTTTTGATGATGAGGTGTCCGAAATGGGCATGCGGCGCGGTCGGGAATTGAATCTCCTTATCGCTCATGGTCCGCGTGATGTTCGGCTGGAAAATAAAAGGATAGGAGGGACCGGTCCGCCACGGGCCGTACTGGTCCTCATTCGAGGCGACATAAAACTCCATGGCGTCGCTCCACAATTTCCAGGTTTCCAGAACGGCGGGCGCGGCTTCTTTTCCGTAATACATCACGGCCAGTTTTTCCAGCAGCGCTTCCAGATCGGTCTCCTGCGGATTGACGAAATACCGTTTGCAAAGCTCGGTAACCACATTCGGCTGCCAGCCGTAATGGTGAGTCTCATAATAGCGGTTCACGTTCCATTTTTCCAATGCGTCGTTGAGCGCGCGGAGACGCCGTATCCAGCAGTAAGGCACCGGCACGTAAGGCACGGTCCCGAAATCCCATGTCGCGCCCGCCGTATTGGAGATCACCGCGCAGGAAAGCCCGTTACGGTGAGCTTCCTCCGCCTCGGAAAGGAAATAATAGCCCGGTTCCGGCTCGCTGATCGTATAATCCATGATCGGACGCGAAAGGCCGTCCTCTTTTTTCACCTTGAAATTTTCGAAAGGCATCCCCACTGCCAGTTCCTTCGGAAACACCTGGAGGAAATGCCGCCGCAGCTCAAACGGGGCATACCCCCAGTTGTAGGTGCTGAAAGAGACTTCGACATTGGGATCGGCCCGGTGAACGGCCTCCCAGATTTTCCGGAGATAGCGCGGATAATCCTCGCATGGATACCAGCCCGGACTCGGCCTGACATCCGGAATTCCATCGACCACGCTTTTGCTCCAGAGCTTGCCGGTAGTGGCGGGATCCCGGCTGGGAAATTCGAGCGATTCACCGCAGAGCATAATCGCGGAAGCCCCGTGAACATGACGGAAAAACTCGCCGTAGACCGAATCAAAAAACACGTCCGCATCCGGGTCGTCCGGGTGTTTGAAGCTCTCCATGTAGTTGTAAATGATGGTCTGAAGTCCGAATCCGGCGGCGCGGGCGATCAGTCCGTTCAGGTCGCAGTACCCCCGTGCGGTCCGGTCGATTCCCTTGACAAACACCACGATCGTGTCGTAGCCCGCATGAAGGATCGCGTTGAGTTCGCAATCCGGGTAATCGTCGATCCCGCATCCGGAATGGACCTGACGGTTGTGCAGACGCGGACGGACGTGCTCGACGCCCCGTTTCAGGAACGGCGCTCCGGCAAGGTTCATGCGGTCTTCCAGCGCGACTCCGGCCTGAAGGATTCCAGGAACCGAACCCGCCGAAAGCAGGACGGCGTCCTCCGTAACTTCAATGTCATACCCGCGCGGGATGGATCCGTCCCAAGCAAAGCGGATCGACTTCACCGTACCGGTTTCCGTCCCCGCATATTCCACGCGGATGGAGATATCCATGCTCACGAAAAGATAATCCTGAAGATCGGACGCCGCCCGCCTCATGCAATCCGGGGGACCGGCGGGAAGGAGGATGCGCCAATCGCGATCCAGTGCGATCTGCCCCTCCATCAGGGGAAGGGAGAGGTTTCGGCGCCCGGGCTGATGGATGACAGCCCGTCTTTTCCTGAAGTCATAATTCTCTTCTTTCATTGCTGTTTCCTTTTCTTTCATCATTCGGCCGAATTGTCCGGACACCAATAGTGAATCATTCAATTTTATTCATCTCTTTCAAATTAAAATATCCATGGAAACAGGACTTTCAATCCGGAAGAAATATTTTTTGATTTTTTATTGAATCATTCACTTTTCAGAGTATATTACAGCCGTAAGCTCAAAGAAAGGGAGGAGTCCTCATGAAAGTGGAAGAAATCGCGCGGACCCTGATCGCCAGACTGGAGTCAGGAGTCTACGGGACGGGAAGCCGCTTCCCCTCGGAATACCGGCTGGCGGAAGAGTTTTCCGTGGACAAGACCACCGCCAACAAAGCAGTTGCGCAACTGGTCGGAAAAGGGTATCTGGAGAGGGGAAAGCAGGGATCCGGGACGTACGTGAAGCAGACGCGTCTTTTTCCGGCCGGACATATTGCGATCATCCTGCCGTCTCCCATCGACTACTTCAATGCGAGGATTCTGGACGGCGCACAGAACGCCGCTCTGGCGCGCGGGTATCTGATGAACGTCATCGCGCCCCCGTCCGGAGAACTGGAACGCTATTTGAACTCGCTCGGGAAGTCCACGGTCGCGGGCGTCATTTCCGTGGGAATGAGCGTTCAGGTCCCGGTTCCCTCCATCACGGTCGATTATGACTACGCGGCCGAACTCCCGGGCGGCAATCTGGTCAATACAGACAACCTTGCCGGAGGACACGCCATGATGCGCGAAGTGATCGCGCGGGGACACCGTGAAATCGCGGTCTACTCGACCATCCGGATCAATCTGGACCGCCAGCGCCGGGTCCGGGGATTCGTTGCGGAAATGGAAAAAATGAAAAATCGCCGTATCGGCGAACGAATCTATTACGGGGCTCAATGGTCCGCCGCGGACGCCGAAAAAAATCTCGCGCAGATGCTCCGGGATTTCCCGGAACTCTCCATCATTGTCTGCGATTCAGACGATGCCGCATCCGTCCTGCTCGACGCGGCGAAGAAACTGAAAATCGATCTGCCCGGACGGATCGCCGTGACGGGATTCGGAAATGTGATCGGCAACTATGGCGGCATACTCAACATCGCAAACGTCGAACAGTTCCCGGACCGTCTCGGCGCCGCCGCGTGCAGCCACCTGATCCGACGAATCGAATCCGGAAAAGAAGCGGAACCCGTCCGGGATTTCTTCCCCCCGGAACTCATCCATCCGGAATACATCCCTTCCGTCGACGTAAAATGATACGGATGCGACAGCATGAGTGCGGAATCATTCTCGAAAAAATCACGCAAAATCCGGAAAAAAGGGAACTTTTTCCAAAATTTCTTTTCTATAACGACATTATGACAATCCCGGCAAAAAAGCATGTAAAAGGGGTTTTGACGTTTGACATATCACAATATCATGATATATTAATATTGAAATAAATAAAAAGGCTCAAACCAGCAAATACAAGGAGGCTTGAAATGAGCAGTGAAAAGATTCAGGTTCTGACGGAAGCGGATTTTGCGAAGGCGACCGGAAGCGGCACCATTCTGGTGGATTTCTTTGCACCTTGGTGCGGCCCGTGCCGCAGCCAGCTCGGAATTCTCGACGCCATGGTCGAAAGCGGCAAGGTTCCCGCGGGCGCGGTGGTCGCCAAGGTCAACGTCGATGAACAGGCGCAGCTGGCGCAGCAGTACGATGTGATGACGATTCCGACCTTGATCGTTTTCAAGAATGGAAAGCAGACCGATCGCTTCACCGGAGTGCAGTCGGCGGACGATCTGGTCGCCGCGCTTCAATAACAGGGAAACAGTTTCAACAAAGGGGCGGACTAACATGAAGTATATCATAGTGGGCGGGGTCGCCGCCGGCGCCAGTGCGGCGGCCCGGCTGCGGCGTCTGGACGAAAATGCGGAGATCGTTCTGCTGGAACGGGGGTCTTACATCTCGTATGCGAACTGCGGGCTTCCATACCATCTGGGCGGCGTCATTCCGAAACGGGACTCGCTTCTGGTCATGCCGGAAGCGAAATTCAAAGCATGGTTCAATATCGACATCCGGACGAAAAGCGAGGCTATCGCCATCGACCGGAATGCGAAAACCGTGACGATCCGCGGCGCCGACGGGGAGGTCTCTTCCGAATCCTATGACAAACTTCTGCTGGCGACCGGATCGACTCCGATCGTCCCTTCCATGCCCGGAAGCACCGATGAGCGGATTCTGCCGCTCTGGACCATTCCGGACATGGACTCGATCATCGGACGGATGAAAGCGGGCGCGAAAAAAGCGATCGTTGTGGGCGCGGGGTTCATCGGGCTCGAGACTGCCGAGAATCTCCTGGAACGCGGCCTCGATGTCACCATTGTGGAAATGATGGATCAGGTCCTTCCGACCATCGACCGCGAAATGGCAACGCCGCTGGCACAGGAGCTTTCCTCTCTCGGAATCGCCCTGAAACTGGGACGCAAAGTCCTGTCTTTCGAAAAGAACGGCGCAGGTCTTTCCGTCGTTCTCGACAATGAAGAGAAACTCCCGGCCGATCTGGTCGTGATGAGCATCGGAGTAAAGCCCAATTCGGATCTGGCGAAAACCGCCGGACTGGAGCTCGGCGTGCGCGGACACATCAAGGTCGACGAATCCATGCGGACATCCGATGAAAACATCTTTGCCGCCGGTGACGCGGTCGAGGTGTTCGATCCCGTGACGGGCGGCTCCACAGCGGTTCCGCTGGCCGGGCCCGCCAACAAACAGGGACGCATCGCGGCGGACAACATGGCCGGAGGCAAATCCCGCTATCTCGGAAGCCTCGGGACCGCCGTTCTGAAGGTGGGCAGCCTCAACGCAGCCAGCGTGGGCCTGACCGAACGCAGAATCACTCAACTCGACCTTCCTCATGAGAAAATCTATCTCCATCCCGGTTCGAACGCATCCTATTATCCGGGTGCGACACAACTTCACATCAAGCTCATTTTCGCCCCGGACGGCAAAATCCTCGGGGCGCAGATCGTCGGCGGAAAAGGCGTGGACAAACGGATCGACGCCATCGCATGCGCGATGCGGAATCACCTGACCGCGCCGGAACTGGCAACCCTCGAACTGGCCTACGCACCGCCGTTCAATTCCGCGAAAGACCCGGTGAACTTCGCCGGCTTCATCGCCGAAAACATCCTGAACGGAACCTCGAAAATTGTTCACGGGGACAAGATTCCTTCCGATGCGGTAATTCTGGACATCCGCGAAACGGCGGAAACGGAACTGGGCGTGATTCCTGGTTCCGTCCTGATTCCGTTGGGACAACTGCGGTCCCGGCTGAACGAACTGGAAAAAAGCAGGGAAATCGTAGTTCTCTGCCAGGTCGGACTGCGGGGATATCTGGCGGAACGGGTTCTGCGCCAGAACGGCTTCAGCGTCCGCAATCTTTCCGGCGGATATTTGACATGGAAATATTTCCATCCCGCCCCGTTCGTTCCGGCGGAACGGGTCCCGGCGACAGCCTGCTGTTCCATGACGAACTGCAAGGAGCTGGACGTCCGCGCGCTGGCGTGTCCCGGCCCGGTGGTCCGCCTGAAGAATGAAATGAACTCCATGGCGCCGGGTGAAACGCTGAAACTGCTGGCGCCCGCGTCCTTCTCGCCCGATCTGCTCGCATGGGCGAAAGCCAGCGGAAACGAGGTCGTTCACATGGAAAAGAAAACCGATTATCTGGAGGCGGTCGTCCGCAAGGGAACGTCCTCCGCTTCCCCGAAAGCGGAAACCCCGCCCGCCGGGGAGCACAGCGCGGCGATCGTGCTGTTCAGCAACGATCTCGACAAGGCGATGGCCGCCTTGATCATCGCCTGCGGCATGGCGGCGTCCGGGGCGAAAGTGGGAATCTTCTTCACTTTCTGGGGATTGAGCGTGCTTCGCAGGAATCCCGCTCCGCCGGTGAAGAAGCCGCTGATCTCGCGGATGTTCGGCTGGATGCTTCCGAAAGGGGCTTCGAAGCTGGTCCTTTCCAAGATGAACATGGGCGGCATGGGAACGCTCATGATGAAGCAGGTCATGGCGCGCGAAAACGTGCTGACGCTTCCGGAGCTTCTGGAACAGGCCCGTCAGCTCGGGGTGAAGTTCGTCGCCTGTGAAATGGCGATGAACGTCATGGGAATCACCCGCGAGGAGCTGGTCGAAGTCGACGAGGTGGCAGGAGTGGCCAGTTTCGTTGAAATGGCGAAGAACAGCAACAACACGTTGTTCATCTGAGGAAAAAAAGGAGAGAGGGATGGAACAGTCGTTGATCATGCGCATTGTGCGCCTTTTCCTGTCCGGTCCGCTGTCGGGGATTTTCATTGCCGCGGGGATCGTCGCGGGCGTGGTGGCGCTTCTGGCGACGCCGCGCGAGGAAGATCCGCAGATCATCGTGCCGATGGCGGATGTCGAGGTTGCGTATCCGGGGCATTCCCCGGCGGAAACCGAACAGCTGGTGACGCGTCCGCTGGAACGGATTTTGTGGCAGCTGGACGGCGTGGAGCATGTGTACTCCGTGAGCTCGCGCGACGGCGCGGTCGTGACGGTGCGCTTCCACGTCGGACAGGACCGCGACCGCGCCATGGTCCGCCTCCGCGACAAGATCGAGGAAAACCGGAACATCGTTCCGCTCGGCGTGACCGGATGGCGCGTGGTGCCGGTCAGCATCAATGACGTTCCGATCGTGACCATCACTCTTTCCTCGAAAAAATATGATTCCATCGAACTCCGGCGCATGGCGGAGGAGCTGGCGGCGCGTCTGGACTCGATTCCGGACATCTCGCGTTCCGAAATCATCGGCGGACTGCCCCGCGTGATCAAAATAGAGCCGATTCTGGAAAACCTCCGCGCACAACGGATCAGTCTGCCGGAAATCGGACAGGCCGTCCAGCGCTCCAATGCCGCGGCCTCGATCGGAACCGTGGTCAGCGGCGGAACGGAACGGCTGGTCATGACGGCGCCCGTGCCGGTCTCCGCGGAGGAAGTCGGCAAGATCGTCCTCGACGCACGCGAAGGACGGATCGTCCGGGTTGCGGACGTGGCGAAGGTTTCCGATTCGGTGGAAACGCCGTCTTCGTATGTGCGCCACAACGGCGAGCCCGCGGTGACCATCGCGTTCAGCAAGAAGGCGGGCGTCAACGCGGTGCCCCTCGCCAGAAAGATCATCGCGGAAGCGGGATCTGCCAAGGGGACCATCATTCCCGCCGATGTGGAAATGACGGTCACCCGCGATCAGGGCGAATCCTCCAACAACCGCGTGAACGGCCTGGTGGAAAGCATGTTCTTCGCCATTGTCACGGTGATCCTGCTGATCGCCCTGACGATGGGCTGGCGTGAAAGTTTGATCGTCGGAACTTCTGTACCGGTCAGTTTCGCGCTTGCGCTGCTCACAAACTACATTTTCGGCTTCACCCTGAACCGCGTGACTCTCTTCGCACTGATTCTGAGCCTCGGGCTGGTGGTCGACGACCCGATCACCAACGTGGACAACATCCAGCGTCACATCCGACTTGGAAAAAAATCGCCTTTTGAAGCAACGCTGGACGCCGTTTACGAAGTGCTTCCGCCGGTCATTATGTCCACCATCGCAATCATCATTTCCTTCATCCCGATGTTCTTCATCACCGGAATGATGGGGCCCTACATGGCCCCGATGGCAATCAACGTGCCTCTGACCGTTTCCTTCTCGACGGTCTGCGCGCTGACCTTCGTTCCGTTCCTGGCGCTGAAACTCCTGAAGAACCGCGCGGGCGAACTTCAGAAAATGCCTTCCGGTACGGAATCGGACGGCGCTCCGGCGTGGGTCCTCAAATTGTACGGCGCGATGATCCGTCCCTTCCTGAGCAGACGCAACGCATGGCTCCTGATGGGAGCGGTCGTGCTGATGCTACTGGCTTCGGTGGCCCTGATGTTTTTAAAGGTTCCTCTCAAGATGCTTCCCTACGACAACCGCGACGAGTTTCAGATCATGCTGAAACTGCCGCCAGGGACCACCGAGGAGACCACCGCGAAAGCGGTCATGGACATGGAGGAATTCCTGTCGCGCCAGAACGAGGTCCTCAATTACCAGAGCTACATCGGGGTGCCCTCCCCGATCGACTTCAACGGACTGGTCCGTCACTACAAGATGCGCACCTCCTCCAACAACGCCGACATCCGCGTGAATCTGGTTCCGAAACAGAAACGGGAGATGCCCTCGCACGAACTGACGCTGCGCATCCGCGACGACGTGGAAAAAATCGCCCGGCGCTATAACGCGATCGTGAACATCATCGAAGTTCCGCCGGGACCGCCCGTGCTGGCGACCATGACCGCCGAAGTTTACGCGCGTCCGGACCAAAGCCACGCGGAACTTCAGGCCGGGGCGAAGGCGCTTCAGGATCGTCTGCGCGAAACGGACAGTCATCATTTTCTCGAGATCGACACCCTGAGCGATCCTTCTTCGGAACGCTGGATATTCCAGCTGGATCCGGACAAGGCCGCGATTCACGGAATCCGTCAGGAAGACGTCACGAAATGTCTGGCCGCCGCGGTTTCCGGCACCCATCTGGGAGATCTCCGAGTGGAAGGCGAACGCCAGCCGTTGGAAATCCTGCTTCGCCTCCCGTATGCCGACCGCAACGACCTGAACCGTCTGAGTGAACTGACCCTGAAGGGCTCCACGGGCTCGGTTCCTCTGGCAGAACTCGGAAAATTTCTCAAAGTTCCGGCGGAGATGCCGATCATGCACAAGAATTTGCGTCCGGTGGTCTTCGTCACGGCTGAAACCGTCGGCCGCGCGCCCAGCGAGATGATCCTCCAAACCCAGTTCAAGACGCTCAAAAAGAACCCTCTGCCGGACGGCATTAGCGTGGAATGGGCGGGGGAAGGCGAATGGGAAATTACGCTCCGGGTGTTCCGCGACCTCGGAATCGCGTTCGGGGTGGCGCTGGGAGGAATTCTCCTGCTGCTGATCGTCCAGACCGGAAGCATCCGGCTGTCGCTGGTCATGATGTGCGCGATTCCGCTGACCCTGATCGGCATTGCGCCGGGGTTCTGGCTCCTGAACGTGCTCGGCACCGATACGGTCGGCGGCTACACCAGTCCGATTTTCTTCACCGCGACGGGCATGATCGGAATGATCGCCCTGGGGGGAATCGTCATCCGGAATTCAATTGTTCTGCTTGAATTCATTCAGGAAAGCCAGGCGCGGGGGATGCCCCTGCGGCAGGCGATCTCCATTGCCGGGGCGGTGCGCTTCCGTCCCATCATGCTGACCGCGATTACGACTCTGATGGGTGCGTGGCCCATCACGCTGGACCCGATCTTTTCCGGGCTGGCATGGGCGCTGATCTTCGGCCTGGCGGCCAGCACGCTTTTCACGATGATCGTGATTCCCGCGATCTATCTGCTGATTTCCGATAAAAATGAGGTGGCGAAATGAAGAAATACGGATTTATGCTGTTTGCTGTTTTCGTGGTGCTTTTCATTCTCTGGGCGATGCTTTATCAGGCGGGAACCATCGGGACCGGCCCGAAAGTTCCTTCCGGAGAAAAGAAGACCGCGGAACCGACGGAAAAAACAGACTGGAAAACCCTGTCCGCCGTTGAGATCCCCGTCTATTACTCCGCCGTGGGGACGATCCGCGGAAGGGAGGAGATTCAGGTGGTCTCGCGCCTCATGACGGCACGGGTGGTCGACGTCCCGTTCCGAAGCGGGGAATCCTTCAAGGAGGGCGATGTTCTCATCCGTCTGGAGAGCAGGGATCTGAAAGCCAAGGTCGACGCTGCCTCTGAGAATCTCAAGGGGGCGGAAAGCCGTCTGACCTTTGCACAAGCCGAATACGAACGGAACGCCAAACTGGTGGAAACCCGGGCGGTGGCGCAGCGCATTTATGAACAGTCCGTAAGCGGACTCAACGCGACCCGTGCCGAAGTCGCCATGATGAAGCATGAACTCGAAAACGCCCGGACCAATCTGGACTACGCGACGATCCGCGCCCCGTTCAACGGCATCGTGTCGGAACGAAAATGCGATCCGGGCGACCTCGCCACCCCCCTGAACACCCTGATGAAGATTTTCAATCCGGCCAAGCTCCAGCTCCATGTGCCGATCCGTGAAAATCTGTTCCGGCAGATCCGGATCGACGACCGTCTGGTGGCTCAGGTCGAATCCACCGGAAAAAGTTTTTCCGCCGTAATCAGGGAGATCATCCCGTCGGTGGACACCGGGAGCCGCACCTTTTTCGTGAATGCCTATCTTACGGAGAATATCACCGGACTGATGCCCGGCATGTTCGCCCGCTGTGAAATCCAGATCGGAAAAAAATCAGCTCTTGTCGTGCCTGAAAACGCACTGATCCGGATCGGGCAGCTTGAATATCTGGACATCAGGGGACAGGATGGCAGAACCGTCCGCCAGCTCGTAAAAACCGTGCCGACTCCGGAAAAAAACAGTGTTGAAATCGTTTCCGGCGTGAAAGCCGGAGATCAATACCGGGAGATCCTGCCGTGAAAAAGGAATTTTTGCCCGAGGAGTATCTCACATCGATGGCGGAAGTCATCAAGCTGATCGGACACCCCCAGCGTCTGCGGATTCTGGAGTATCTGGACATTCACGGGGAAAGCTCCGTGAATGCGATTGTCGAAGGAATCTCCGGACAGCAGGGAGCTGTCTCGCAGAATCTGAACAAAATGCGTCTGGCCGGGATCATTTCCTGCCGGCGTGAAAGCCGCCAGGTCCTCTACAAAATCGCCGCCGAAAATGCGGTGACCATCCTGAACTGCATGCGGAAACGCTTTCAGTGCAATCATCCGGAATAAAATGACAGGGGGGAAGGGTTCCAGATGGTAATTTCAACGAATCAGGTGCTGTGGGGAATGCTGCTGACCCTGCTGGCCGGTCTCGCCACCGGAATCGGGAGCTGCTTTGCTTTCTTTTCAGACCGCTCGAACACGCGTTTTCTCTCTATTTCCCTCGGATTTTCGGGCGGGGTCATGATCTATATCTCCATGGTGGAACTGCTGGCGTCCTCCCATGCGAAACTATCCGCGCTGTACGGGCACAGGCCCGGGGCGCTGTATGCGACCGCCGCCTTTTTCGGCGGCATCGGGCTGGCTATGCTGATCGATAAGCTGGTGCCTTCCTATGAAAATCCGCATGAAGTCCGGAAAGTCGAGGAGATGACCCATCCACACCACAAGGACAAGCTGATCCGCAGCGGCGTTCTTTTTGCGCTGGCGCTGGCCGTGCACAACTTTCCGGAAGGCATGGCGACGTTCATCGCGGCGCTGGACAATCCGATGACCGGAATTTCCATCGCAATCGCCATTGCAATCCACAACATCCCGGAAGGAATCACCGTTTCAGTCCCGGTTTACTTTGCAACCGGAAGTCGGAGAAAAGCGTTCACAATCTCATTCCTTTCCGGGCTGGCGGAACCGGTCGGGGCTCTGGCCGCGTGGCTGTTCCTGATGCCGTTCCTGTCCGAAACGCTGATGATGCTGATCTTCGCGCTGGTGGCGGGAATCATGGTGTTCATCTCATTCGACGAACTTCTGCCGCTGGCCGAGGAATACGGCGAGCACCACCTTTCCATCTACGGACTGGTGGTCGGAATGCTGGTGATGGCGCTGGTCCTCGCCGTATGAGTCCGATCAGATTTCATCCAGATGGAGTCTGAAATTCTTCCGGCGGAGTTCCTGCTGGAGTTCCCCGATCTTCAGTTCCGAGGGATCGCAGTGGTTTTTCACGGACAGCGCCGCGGCCGTTCCGGCGGCTTCCCCGGTCATCGCCGCCGTCGGAATGACCCGGAAGACCTCCCAGGCGTCTTCCACGGCACTGATGCAGCGCCCGGCCGTCAGGACATTGCGGACTTTTTCCGGAAGCAGCGCCCCGTAAGGCGTCTCCCAGACCGGCCCCGCCTGCCGCCAGTCGGGAGTAAGCCCGACGGAATCTTCGAAACGCTGTCCGTCCTGTCCGCTTCGGAGCGTATACAATCCTTTGGCGGCCGCAATCTTGCGGTATTGCGCCATGGCCGGCAGATGAACCGGGAAAAGGTGTTCCTTATCGCTCTTGCCGGATGCGTAGGCTTGATCGTAGTAGCGCCGGATGTCATCCCAGCCGTCCCGGGTGAACGCGGTGACGGCCTTCCCGTCGAGGGCGTCGCCTGCCAGAAACTGTTCGTTCCACGAATTCAGGTAATGGACATGAAGGGATTCTTTCCAATGATAATGGCGCGCCGCCTCCGGTGAAAATTGGACCAGCCACGGCGTATTATAGTTGGCTTCCTTGAAAACCTCGCCGTCCGCCCCGCGCACAATCTGGGCGGTTCCGGAGGCGTCCACGAAACATTTCGCCTCGATGCGCCCGCGTCCGGAAATGTTTTCGACGTCGATGGCCCTGACGGCGCCATCCGCCGAAATCTCGGATGCGCACACCAGCGTATCCAGCCAGAGATCGACTCCGGCCGCTTTCAAAACTCGGTCGAGGGAGAGAGTGAACCCGGCTGGGGAGAAATAACACAGATACCGGTCGCCGCTTTCGCGCGGATTCCGGTTTTTGCCGCCCCATTTTTCCGTCACATCGAACGGACTGTAGCGGAGGCTTTCCTTCAGAAGCTCTTCCGCGAGGCCGAAAATCACCTGATGTCCGTTCCCGTCGCAGAGGGGAAGATAGACGAAAATCAATCCGGACGTGGCCAGTCCGCCGATCAATGTCTGCTTTTCGATGAGCGCCACGGAATATCCCATCCGCGCGGCGGCGGTAGCGGCGGCGACTCCGGCAATTCCGGCTCCCGCGACAACAATATCATACTTTTTCGAGAAATTCATACAGCTCCTTTTATATTCTCAGGCGAATCACAAAAAGCAGGAATCTCGGGAGGAGAAGCATTTTCTTCCCTCGCCTCTCCGGCTTTTAAAAATACCTTCTATTTTCAGAAAGTCAACGTTTCGAAACCTCTTCCAGGGTGGAAATACGATATTTGAATTCCGCAGAGCCTCCCGGCGGAAGCCGGATTTCAGGCGACAGAAATTCCACGGTCTGGGCCGGAAGGACACCGCTGCAGTCGCAGCAGAAAATTCCGGCGAAAGTTGAAAGCGGAAGAAACGTGATCCGATCAGAAAGATGTCCGTCGCGTGCACTGACTATAACGGACGACTTCTCCCACGGAAGAGGCGTGCGGTTTTGCAGAAACGGAATTTTCACTCCCGGACAGAGAAATAATTCGCGGGTTCTGCCAGCCTTGATCCATTCTCCGCCGCTGAGGACAAGCGTTTCGTAATTCTTTTTATCGAAACGGGAACCGGGCATCGGGAAGTTGTTGATCCTGAACCCAAACGACATTTCTTTCCCGGTAGGATTCCGGAAAAGAATCGAAACCGTCGCTTCTTGGTTCTTGAGTTCGTATTTCCGGGTGATTTCCATTCCAAGCAAAGGATTGGGACTCGGGTTGGCTCCCTCATAGGGAGGGACAATTCCCTGAAGCGTTACACAGGGAATATTGTCATTGCTCTCCATCTCTTTCAGAACATAAATGACAGGCTGCTGAAGCGTGTCGTAAAACAGCAGTTTTCCGGCAAAGCCGTTTTGAAGCAGTTCGTTTTTCTCTTTATTCCGCAGGGAAACGAGCGAGCCGTCGCCCATCAGGTCGATGGCGGCGCTGACTGTTCCATTGCTCATGCGCAAGACGGGCGAGCCTTCGGAATCGGCTTCCCATTCAATGGAGGAGCGGTCTTTCCGGAGTTCGCGCAGAGCCCCCGAATCCCGTTTCGCGGAAAGTTCCGCAAGCTGTTTCTGCAGCTTTGTCTGGTCCTGAGGACTGGAAAGCCGGAAAGTTTCCACGCCGTTGGCGGGAATCCATGCAAGTATTTTTTTTCCGTGTCCGCTGACTTCAACAAGGGTCCCTTCTTTTTCATGGTAGTTGAAAACCGTGAAGAGATAGTCGTTTTTCAGATGGTGCGCCGTATAGCGGAGAGTTCGCTTGAAATCGGGAAAATAGAGGACCGTTTTTCGGCCGTCCTGCGCAGTCACGGTTTTCTCCACCGCATTTCGGGGCGTGACCGTGAATTCGGAATCGGCTCGCTTGCCGTCGAAGTAAAAATCTTCTCCGGCCGCGATTGCGGCAAAGGCATCGGCAATGGTCCGGTAATAGTGGGCGGTGAACGCGTCTTCCGGCCAGAAACCGATTCCAACGCCCCCGAGCGCGATGGTTGCGAGAATATTCTGACGGACCTTGTCGGGAGTGTATTGTTTATAAAAACTCCAGAGGTTTTCCGCCGGGTCGATCAGCGGAAAAAACGGCTTTTTGAGAGAGTTGACATTGAAAGCGACATCGTCAAAATAACGGGTTCCCGTGTAGTAGGGCATGTGGAGATGTGTTTCCACATCCTGATCCGAAAGACGGACATCCACGCCGCACCAGCCCGCAACCGGCTGTCCCCCTGCGTGCAAATTGTCTGAACAGAGCCAGAATTCCGCGTCCGGCAATTCCGAGTGGAGTATTTTTGCGACTTTTCCAATGCATTCGCCATGGAGTTTCACCATGTAGTTGAACCATTCTTCCGGATAAACCGAGTTGATCTTCTCAATGGACGGAGTTTCGGCAAGTCCCATCACTCTGGCAAAACGGGCGCGGCCGCCCTCGTCAAACCCGTACGGATGAGGTTCGAAGTCCCATACGAATATCTTCACATCAGGGTATTCCTTCCGGATCTCGCGAAGAGTTTCCCGGAAGAATTTTTCGAAAAGCTTCTCCGGATCATCCACCTTGTACCAGGAACATCCGAAGGGCTTCCGGTTTCCCTTGTCATCCACTTCGAACGGCATTTTTTTCCGGAGTTTTTCCAACGCCTTCTGCGAACCGGGCATGGCCGCCGACAGATCGCTGCCGAAAAGAAAAGTGTTCCGGTAGACGGGATTCCAGCGGTCGCCCCCGAGCAGGAGCCGATACGACCTTTCCGCGACTCCGTTCCAGAAATCGCTCATGACTTTTCCGAGCCGGGAATCAGTTGATTTCTCGGTCGCGGGCAGACAGACCATCAGCTGGAACCGCCGGGCCGGAGAAGGACCCGGAAGAATCGGAGGTATGACTTCCACATATCCTTTGCCTTCCGGACTTACGTCTCCCGCTGCGTTCAGCGTCCAGTGGATTTCGCCCTGCCTGCCGGCGCTTCCCTTTTCCGCCTCGAGAAAGATCAGATGGGAATACCAGCTTGTCCCGAAGAATTTCAGGAAGGAATCAGCAAAGGTGATTTTGAACCTTCTGTATGGAACGCCGTTCCGGACAATCCGGCCGGTTTCCTCCACGGCATCCGACACATGGACCCGTTTTCCATCGGCGCCGGGCAGCGCCAGATTACGACAGGCCCCCGTCACCTTGAGCCAGACGGGCACTTCAAGATTCATTTCAGCAGAGCCATTCCCGTATTTCTTTTTGGAAACCGTCTTCAGAACCAGTGTTCCGACAAGATTCTCCGCGACCGCGAACGGTTCGTTCTTCAGAAATTGCAGCGGATAAATTTCCAGCGTGTAAGGCTGTCCCTGGACTCCCGGCGAGATTTTCCGGAGCACAAGGTTATCGATCCATGCCGTCCCGGATGCGTTTGTCAGCTGGATCTGGATATTCACGAGGCCGTCGCCAAGGTCCTTCGAGTTGAAACTGATTTTTACTTTTTTCCAGTCGCAGGTTCCGGCATCCAACTTCCATGCGCCGCCGCTTCCGTAGAGAGTCTGCCGCTTCAATCCCATTACTCCGACAGAAGCTCCGCCGAATTTTGCGCCCGGCTGCAGGATGACATCCCGGCATTTCACATAGTATTCCAGTTCATATTCCGCAGAAGGATCCAACCGGATTTCCTGAAACAGTCTGTTCCATTGCGCTTTTTCCACTTGGATCATTCCGGAATTTTTCCCGGATGCACTGGTTTCCATGCATATCTTCCAGGGGCCACGGAGGGTCCAGCCATCCAGCCCTTTTTCGAAGTCGCCGTTTACAAGCAGATTGTCCTGCCCGAACAACACTGACAGGGACAAGGCCGTCAGCAATCCGGCCGAAACGATTCTCTTCTTCCAGAACATAGCGTTCATTCCTTTCCGATGAATATTATTCAGTACTGTCCTTTGCCGCAATAGGGGCACCCGAAATAAAAACCACAGCGGAGAAGCCCGAAATATTGATCGCCCTTGCCATTTTTGTAGAGGATGTCGCGCTGATGGCGTGATTCGGAGTGTCCGTCCAGAAACAGGATGTTGCATTGCAGGCTGTGCCGGAGTCTCCAATGATTGGGTTCGTTGATCGTGGAGGAGTCCGTGCGGTTGTTGTTTTTGTCCATAATGGTCAAAGCTCCTGCGGGCTGCATTACATGCCGTTCATTCGTTGAAAAATGCAATTCTTCAGGTCCGCTGCAGCTGGAACGGACTTTGTGTTCATATCCGTTCAGCCAAGTGTTCAGTCCATAGTCGCCCACCGCGGAAGCGTATTGACTTTCACTTGGACAGTAGAAGAGGTCGCGTTTGGTGGTGTATGGTTCCCTTTTCATGTAGGCTTCCCGGAGATATCCGAGCCAGTTTGTCCGACCGGTATTGTGAATGGTGCTCGGAAAAGGATTTGCCGAACCGATCAGATATCCGTTGAAATCGTTCATGTAAAAACGATAGCAATACCCGATCTGTTTGAGGTTGCCGATACAGGCAATGCCTCGGGCCTTTTCCCGGGCGCTGTTCAGTGCCGGGAGAAGCAATCCCGCCAGAATGGCGATGATCGCAATGACCACGAGGAGTTCTATCAAAGTAAAAAATGGAACGGCGGATTGCTGTTTTTTTCTCATGGCAGGATTTTTCCCTTCACGATTGTTTTTTCATCCTCGATATTACTATTTTAATCCTATTTCATATAATTACAATTTTTTTTTATTCAAAATGATATTGATTTTTAGTCAGATTGGATTATCTTTCCACAATGAAAGGAGAAACATGAAATCTGGTAAATGTATCTATCGCTCACTGGAACTTGGAAGACTTTCCCGGCTGACCCGTTTCCCGTATCCGGTCAAGTTCCTCGGCATTACCCGAGGCTGGATGTCGGACGAAATGGTTTCTTATGGAAGAGGACGTTTTGAAGTCGCCCTACGGCTTGTATCCCATAAGAAGAAATTCGTGAACTATATCGGCGGAAAGCGTTACGACACTCATTTTCCCCACGTTCAGATCAAGGAGTGCGGCATTGAGACCAAATACAAGACGGACATCCAGATAGACACGTTCTCTTTCTCCTATGAGCCCGAACTGGAACCGATCCTGAAACAGGCCCTTCCCTTTCCCGGCGTCCCGATCTGGGAAATGAAAAACATGGAACGGGAGAGTTATCTGATCAACGAGCTGACCACCCTCATGGAACATGCGTCGGAATATGGCGTCGCCGACCGCATCGACGTGCTCTGCTTCGAACTGCTGGAGCTGCTGGTCTTCGACTGCAATTATCCCCGGAACGCGGAAAAGGATTTCTACCGCATGAAAATGCAGACGATCGCCTCCTATTTCCAGCTTCACTGCCGCGAAGAAATCGATCTGGCGAAACTCCTCGACTACCACGGACTCAGCCGGAGCACATTCCAGCGGCACTGGAGCGGCTTCTGCAAAAAAACACCCGCGCAGTATCTCATGGAACTCCGATTGCGCGAAGCCTGCCGTCTCCTCAAAAGCGAACGCAGCGCCTCCTCTTCCGACATCGCCTCCAGACTGAATTTCCGGAATCCCGCCTACTTCTGCGCCCTTTTCCGCAAACAAGTCGGGCTCACGCCCCTGGCCTATCACAAACTTCACTACGGGCAGAAGTGATATCTGCTCCTTTTTGAGAATCATTTTTCCGCTTCTCCACTCCCGGACTTCCTTCATTTTCCGGCCTCCCGTAACTACGTATGTGAAGAAAAATCATATTTTTTTCAATATTCCTCTTGAAAAATGATAGTTTCTATATATTTTAATTATTAAACAAATTACACATGGAAACAGATTACATATTGCAAGAATCTAAAAAGTGCAGGAGGAACGGATGAATCAGGGTCGAAAAATATACAGCAGATGGGAACCTGTCCGGGAAATTTCCTTTCATCTGCAGGAACTGTGCAAAAGTCCGGAGGTGAACGGAATGGAAAACAAAATCACCATCGCACAGGTTCGTGTAATGCAAATCGTGACGTACTGTTCTCCGGAAGGGATCATGTGCAAGGACCTTGCGACAATGCTGGGCTTGACGCCCGGAGCAACTTCCAGAATTGTCGACCGCCTAGTCCGGGAAGGTTTTTTGAAACGGGATGCCGTTCAGAATGACCGAAGGGCCATTCTGATCCGTCTTTCGAAAAAGGGAGAAGACATTGATTTCTACCACCAGCGGCGACTGGACGAACTGATGAAGGATTTCATGTCCGGCGTCCCTCAGAAAGAACAGGAGCTTTTCCGGCGAATGTTGCAAAGGCTGTCCGGACAGGTATGGGACCGGCTGGTGGCGGACAGAAGAAAGGATGTTTGACAATGAATCGGATGAAACGGATTTCATATTCGCTCTTTCTCCTGCTCGGCTGTGCTCTCTCCATGCGGGGAGCCGGCCCCGGACCAGACGGACCGGCAATCAAACAGGCGGTCCGCGTGGGAAAAGTGTTCGAGGTGGAGAATTTCGAGACTCATCGTTATACCGGACGGGTCGTTTCGCCCGCGGTGGTTCAAGTGGTGGCGCAAGTCTCCGGCGAGATTCTGGAAGTCGGATTTCAGGACGGCAAACCCGTGAAAAAAGGACAGATGCTCTACAAGATCGATCCGGTCCAATACGAGGCCGCCGTGAAAAGCGCGGAGGCGAAAATCGCCGAGTGCAAGGCAAAATTGAATTACGCCCAGATCAGTTACGACCGCAACAAAACGCTGCGGAACCACAATGCCGTCAGTCAAGACACCATGGACAATACCGTCAGCAACCACGAATCCGCCAAAGCCTCGCTTCTGGAGGCAGAGGCCGACTGGATCAAAGCGAAGGACAATCTGAAAAAGACGACGATCACGGCACCGATGGAAGGAGTGGCCGGAGTGACAAGCTATACGGCCGGGAATTATGTCACGTCTTCTTCCGGAACGCTGGTGAAAATTATTCAGGTCAACCCGATCCGAGTTCGTTTTTCGATCAGCAACATGGACTTCCGGAGCATTTTCGGGGATGTGCACAATCTGATGAAACAGGGACGTGTCCGCGTCGCTTTTGCCGATGGAGCCTGCTACCGGAAGGAAGGCCGGGTGGAACTGATCGACAACGAGGCCAACGCCAAGACGGACAGCGTCCTGATTTACGCACAGTTCGACAATTCGACTTATGAACTGTATGCCGGCAGCACCGTCACTGTCACACTGGAAAAAAAGATGGGGGAAAAGTGCCTGGCTGTTCTGCCGTCCGCCGTAATGCATGATTCAGCGGGAGCCTATGTATATGTGGTAGAAAAAGGGAACCGGATTGAAAAAAAGATGGTGGAGCTCGGAGACGCCGACAACACCTGTCAGATGATCCGTTCCGGCCTCAAGGAAGGCGAAACGGTGGTCACCGGAGGAACCAACAAGGTGATGCCCGGATCGGAAATCATCCCCGTGCCCGAGGAGAAATAAATCATGCTTTCCAGATTTTTCATCGAGAGGCCGCGTTTTGCGGTCGTAATCAGCGTGGTGATCGTCATTGCTGGAATTCTCTGTCTGTTCAAACTTCCGGTGGCGGAATATCCGGAAATCGCGCCTCCGACGCTGCATATTTCGGCCACCTATACGGGCGCGAGCGCGGAAGTCATCGCGGAAACCGTCGGCATGCCGATCGAGGACGAAATCAACGGAGTCGACAACCTGCTGTATTTTTCCTCCACCAGCGACAACTCCGGGAATTACTCCTGTTCCGCCACGTTCAAAACGGGAACCGATACGGATATTGCGATGGTGAATTTGCAGAACGCCGTCAAGCGTGCCGAAGTGAAACTGCCGTCCGACGTCACCAAGCAGGGGATTACGGTGGAACAGCGCGGCAACGACATTCTGGCCATGTTCGCCTTTGCGACGGACGGATCGAAAATGAATCTTGCAGAACTGAACAACTACATCGAAACCAACGTGAAAGACGCCGTGCAGCGGATCGACGGCGTTTCCTCCTGCAATGTGATGGCCAGTCAGGAGTATTCCATGCGGATCTGGCTGAATCCGCTCAGGATGGCGGGATTGGGCATCTCCACGACGGATATTTCCTCCGCCGTGGAATCCCAGAACATTCAGGCGGCCGCAGGGACGGTCGGGTCCGAGAACGCCAACCCTTACCTCAGTTTCAAACTCAATGTCCAGGGACGTCTCAAGACGCCTGAGGAATTCGGAAACATCATCCTGCGGCATGAAAGCAACGGCTGCGTCGTGCGTCTGAAGGACATTGCCCGTGTGGAGATCGGAGCCAGTTCCTATTCGGGCAAAAGCCTTTACAACGGGAAGCAATGTGTCATCATGGGCATTTACCGGGCTTCGGACGCCAACGCGCTTTCCACCATGACCAAGGTGAAGGCCGAACTCAATCAATGGGCCAAACGGTTTCCCGCCGGTGTGAGCTGGTCGGTCGCCTACGATCCGACGGAATTCATCTCCGTTTCCCTGAAAGAGATCGTCACGACGATTGTTATGGCTCTTCTGCTGGTGGTCCTGATTACGTATGTCTTTCTTCAGGACTGGCGGGCCACGCTCATTCCATCGATCGCCATTCCGATTGCCTTGATCGGAACCTTTCCCTTCCTGTATTTTCTGGGATACAGCATCAACGTGCTGACCATGTTCGGGCTGATCCTGGTGATCGGGTCCCTCTGCGACGACGCCATTGCCGTGACGGAAAACTGCCAGGCATTGATGGAGCGGGAGGGGCTCTCGCCGAAAGAGGCCGCGCTCAAATGCATGCGGCAGATCACCGGGGCGATCATAGCGACCACCCTGGTGACGGTGGCCTGTTATTGTCCGCTGGCTTTTTACGGCGGCATGGTAGGGGAAATTTATGTGCAATTCGCCGTGACCATGTGTATTTCGCTTTGTCTTTCCACGGTGGTTGCGATGACTCTGAGTCCGATGATGTGCGCCCTTTTCCTCCGTCGTCCGGACGGACACGCTCCTGCGGTATTCAAACCGTTCAATTTCTTGATGGACCACAGCCGGAGCATCTACATGACCTCCGTCCGTATGCTGGTCCGGAGAGGACTTCTGACCGTGCTTCTGTTCGCGGGAGTGCTTGCCGCGATTTATTTCCTGTTCAGACACACGGAAAGCGCCTTTCTCCCCACCGAGGACAAGGGAGTCATCATGCTCAATGTCGAGCTTCCCAGCGGCGCGGCGCTGGACAGAACAAATAAAGTCATTGACGCCCTTCTGAAAAAAATTTCCGGCGTCAAGGGAATCCGCTCCACGATGGTCATATCCGGCCAGAGCATGATGTCCGGAGAAGGAGACAACACCGGCATGTGCATTGCGCAGCTCGATCCGTGGGATCAGCGCAATTCGCCGGAAACCCAGCTCAATGCGATTGTCGCCGAAGTCAAGAAAAGAGTCAGTGAAATTCCCGATGCGAACGTCATCGTCTTCACGCCTCCGGCCATCATGGGACTCGGCAATACCGGCGGAGCCTCCTTCGACATTTGCGCTGTCGGCAATGTAAACATGAATGAGCTGGCCCAAACAGCAAAAAAGTTTGCCTCGGAGCTTTCTTCCAACCCGATTGCCCTTTACGCCATGACCTCCTACAATACGGATACGCCTCAACTGTATCTGGACATCAACCGGGAGAAGGCGGAGACCCTCGGAGTATCCGTCAATACGATTTTCACCACATTGCAGAGCAAGCTGGCGTCTCTCTACATCAATGACTTCACGATGATGGGACGCAACTACAAAGTCAAGATGCAGTCCCCGCCGCAATACCGATCCACCCTCAATGACGTCCGGGAAATCCAGATACCCGGAGACAGCGGGGAAATGGTTCCTCTCAGCAGCCTCGGCAAACTGAAGTATATAGTGGGCCCCCGCCAGATCACCCGTTTCAACAAGATGTTCTGTGCCGAAATGAACACGCAGACCGCACCGGGAGTCAGTTCCAAAAAGTTGATGGACACAGTCGAAAACATGAAACTGCCGGAGAACTGTCACATTGAGTGGACCGGCCTGAGTTATCAGGAAAAACAAAATCAGGGACAAATCATTTACCTGATGGCTCTGGCGCTTCTGTTCGCTTATCTTTTTCTGGTGGCTCAATATGAAAGCTGGACAATTCCCATTTCCTGCATGCTGTCCGTGGCATTTTCCGTGCTGGGTGCATTGCTCGGACTGAAACTGGCCGGACTGCCCCTCAGTATTTACGCTCAGCTCGGCATGGTGATGCTGATCGGGCTGACAGCCAAAAACGCGATCCTGATGGTTGAATTTTCCAAACAGGAACGGGAAAGCGGAAAGAGTGTGCTCGATGCCGCCGTGTCCGGAGCGAACCTCCGTTACCGGGCTGTCCTGATGACCGGCTGGAGTTTCCTTTTCGGCGTCTTTCCGATGGTCATTGCCACCGGAGCCGGCGCCGGCAGCAGGCAGGCGATCGGCATTACCACCTTTTCAGGGCTTCTGCTGGCGATGATCGTCGGGTTAAGTTTCACTCCGGCACTGTATGCATTGTTCCAGCGCTTCCGTGAATGGGGCAAGCGAAAACTCGGTTGGGAAAAAGCGGAACGACCGCCGAATCCAACGCCGAATGAAAAATAAGAATTCCCCTCCCCGGGGGGCAAAGGGTTTCTCTCCACACACCCCACCCTTTGCTCCCCGGTCTTTCCGTCTTCCGGCAGTTTAAAAATATCCGCAGACGGAAATTCCGGAAAGAACGTCGCTTTTCAGGGTCAGGACAGGATTCTCCGGTTTGTAGAACCGGATCAGTCCGGCAAGATCGGCGTCGGACTCTTCCGCAACCTCCCGGAAGACGTCACACGTTTCAGGGAAGAAGGATTCGTTGAAGAAACAGTTTTCCTTTCCCTCGAAAATGGCGGCGTAGAACATGCCCGTCTCCACGAGGTCCTGAAAGAAGTGACTCCCGAAGGAGAGTTCCGGCAGGATGTGTCCTCCCTGGAAGGAAACCTCGCAGATCGCCGCGATGTTGCTGATCTCGGAGAAGTTGACCGGAACCCCGAGTTCCGGGGAAGAGGTTCCCCAGCGGCCGGGTCCGCTCAGCAGGATTCTGGATTTCGCGCCGAGGCTCCGGTTGATCTTTCCGACACAGCGGGCCGCCTTGTATTTGGTCCGGAGGTCGGACTTGTAGTAGAGCGCCGGATCGACCACGAGAACGTAATCGATCTTCTGATTGAATCCGCCGCCCATGGTGTTGCCCTTGAGACGGAAAAAGACGCGTTTGTCCGGAATGGGCGGAATAAAGACATTCGCGCCGCGGCCCCGGATCTGGAGCGGACGGCACTGGAGCATGTTGATCATATAGTCGCCGCCCGCGCTGAAGTTGACGGTGAATTCGATGTCCACCGGATAGTCGTAGAGGTTCTGGAGCGTCTCCAGAATGGTCCGCATGTCAGAAACAAACGAAGCGTTTTCCAGAATCTTTCCGCAGTTCGTGTAATAGACGTCCTTCGCGGTTCCGGTACGCCGGTAATACTCCTCCGCCGTCTCGTCATGAACGCACAGAAGTTCCCGCAGATAGGGCGGCAGCGACGGCGCGACCTCGTCCAGCGGCTTCGCGGCAAGGATATTGTGTTTCAGGTCAAGGACATCGAGATGTTTCTGGGCGAAACGGGCCTTGTCCTCCTCGCTGGCCACCGGCATGAGGCCGGGATAGTCGAGCGCCGCGATCCGCGGATAATCGGATTCCGTCCTGGATACGGCACGGGTCCCCAGCCCCGCCACGATCCGGAGCATTCCGGCCGCCGGATCGATATGTTCGTTCCAGACATAGGAATTGTGGGAGTAGCCGACGCCCGCCGCGGTGGGCATGAAAATATCGTCGAGATGCGACCCGGACACCCTCTGCACGAGAATCGCCATCTGTTCGTCCTTCTGGTCGAGCCCGCGCTGACGCCGGTAGGCCAGCGCCGAAGTGTCCATCGTGCTGGCAAAGACTTCTTTCACCGCCTTCTCGAACGCATACAGCCGTTCCTCCGGCGAACCCGCGTTCACGCAGAAAACCGACTCGTATTTTCCCGCGAAGGCGTTGCCGAAGCTGTCCTCCAGCAGACTGCTCGACCGTGCGATGATCGGGCTCTGCCCGAAATAGGCCAGCATCCTGCGGAACTGTTCCCGGATGTGTTCGGGAAACTCCCCGTTCGGAATCTTCTCCCGGAGCTCTTCGGCCACCGGGTAATATCCTTCTTCCGTTTTCTGTTTCAGGCGCAGCATCCACCATCCGTTCTTCACGAGAAACGAATAAAAGACGTCCGCGCCGATGAAGAAGGAGTCGTGCGTTTCGATGCGGTTCTGGATTTCCGGCAGTTTGTTTTCGATGATTTTCCGGGCCAGAAGCATGCCGACGGCCTTCCCTCCGATGGGACCGCTTCCGATGATGCGCTCTTTGAACCGCAGGATGTCTTTCGTGGAAAACTGGGTTTCCGCGATCGCATAAATGCCCGGATCTTTTCCGATCAGGAGGGAAAGCAGATGTTTCCGCGAATCCTCGGAGTGGATTCCGAGGGAAAGCTCGTTCCGCACCTTGAGAAATACGCGGTCCCAGTTGTCAAGCGAACAGTCCACATCGCCATTCCCGGAGTCGTTGGCAAGCTGGAAGAAACCGGCGCATTCCACCGCGTCGGTGAGAGGATAACTGTCATTGCCGTCCGCGGTGAGCTTGTTGGGAAGGAACATGGTTTTCGAATAACGGTTCCAGACCTTCAGGGGATGCACGTAAAGCGCATCGCCGCTGTGGAAGACATCCAGCAGGAGCTGGGTGGTGTCGCGGATCCGGGCGACCGCGTCGAGAGAATGACGGTTCCGCAGCAGACAGAAAAACGCGACGGTGTTGAGGTCGAAAAGATAGGGACAGATGACCTGGAAGAAATTCCCCATCATGAGGTCGGAAGCCCAGGCGGTCTGAAGCTCCGAAAGGGTGTCGAACACGTAAAACGCGCCGCGTCCCTCGCGCGTGATCGCCGCATGGACGTCCACCGTGAAGGTCTCGAAACCGATGTCCGGGTGGAAGGTGAAGGTCTTGGCGCCCTCCTCTTCCCCGATCAGCCGGGGATGCCCCTCGAAATGAATGTAGATCAGGTTCCGGCCGTCCCCTGCCGCGTGCCGGACGAACGGACGCAGGAAATACGAGTATTCCGAAATGTCGTCGGTCTGCCAGACGACATTGTCGCCCATCCGGATGAAATCGACGATCTTGTCAAAGCCCGCCAGTCCGGACGGAACCCGTTCAAAAGTGGACATCCTGTTTCTCCTCGAAGTAACTTTCCCCGACCAAGGCGGACAAACCGGGCAGCCTGTCGCCGCAAACGGGGAAATATACTCCGGCCGAAGCCAAAGAGCAAGAGGAAAAAAAAGAGGAAAACGGGATTTTCCGGAATGGCTCCGCCTCTTCCGGAAAGGCGGACGCATCCCGGAAAATCGTTTAGACGGACATCCGGCGGGCCTCTTCGATCAGGGCTGTCATGCGGGTCGCGCTTTCCGGCGTCAGCGTGTTGACGGCCCGGCCGCAAACGCAATCGCGGAAATGCTCCAGTTCCTGCATGAAGGCGCTCTTTTCCGCCGCGGGAACCTCGATCACCTCATACTTCTGCGTATGGAGAATGAGACGGTCCGGCCGTTCGATGCGAAGATACCCGTGATCGCCGAGCAGGGTAATGGTCAGGTCCCGGAAGCAGAAGGTGCTCTGAACGGCATACATTCCCTGAAGCTGTGCGGTCACCCCGTTGCCGTAGTCCGCGACAATCGCGAAGGCGTCTTCCTTTTCCCAGCCGAAACGGTGCCGGAGCTGAGAGAAAAGAACCTTCCGCGGATTCAGCCCGGTGATGAACGAAACCAGGTCGAAATCATGAATGGAAAGTTCATACATCGCGCCGACTTTCTTCACCCACGCGCCCTCCGGACGCGGATTGAACGCCTGAAGTTTCGTGGTGACGATCGAACGGAGCTCGCCCACTTCAGGAAGGTATTTCTTCGCCTCGATGAAGATCGGCTCATACCGCATTTTGAACCCGACGGCAAGGATTTTCTTCTTTTCCGCCGCGAGCCGGACAAGGGTTTCCCCTTCGGCGACATTCATCGTCAGGGGTTTCTCGCAAAACACATTGAAGCCGCGTTCCAGAAGCCGTTTGACCACCGGAAAATGAGCCGCGGGAGGAGTGACGACACTGACTCCGTCCAGTTCGGCCGGAAGATCTTCCAGACTCAGATAAAAGGGACACTTGCAGAAATCCGCCGCCGCGCGGGCCTTTTCTTCGTTCAGGTCCATCACGGCCGCGACTTCAACGCCTTCGATCGAGTTCCAGCTTCTTGCATGCGTCATTCCGATTCCGCCGCATCCGACAATTCCCACTTTGAACATGACTTATTTACTCCTTATTCCGACCGCAGCCGTAAAACGGCATTTTGGTACGTATTCAAAATCAGCTTGATTCTGCTGATTTTTCCAGAAACAAAGCGAACCTTCTTCCATCCGCCCATTCCGTCAAGAACCTCCGCACTGGTAATTCCGGACGGCGTGCGCAAACAGATTTCTCCGAGAGGATCGAAATTCAAGTTCACCAACGCAACCAGATGGGCTCCGTCCGGGAGAATCCCATGCCGGAGATAAACATCCTGATCCGTCGTACAAAGGAAGGGAAACGGTTCTCCGTTCAGTCTGTCCAGAATCCCGATGAGCCATTTCTTCCGTTCCGGAGACAGCCAGTTGTAAACGGTCATTTTCAAGTTCAGCGCGGTCACAGCCACCCGTCCACCGGAAGCGTTTGCACAAAAAATCGTACCGGGTGCAATCACTTCATATTCCGGCGCCCCGATGAACGGGTATTTCACCAGTTCGGTCAATACTTCCGTATCCGGAGAAGAAACTGTTATGAAGGGCGCGGTGAAATCATTCATGAACCGCAGCCGATCTCCGGTGGAACAGACCCTCTCGCAGGAGAAGCGGAATTCCTTTTTCTCCAAACTAACCCCGAGAAGCGGACCGAAACCTCGCCTCTGTGCTTCAAAAGCGGCGTCACCGTCCAGAAGCGCTTTGCCGGAAAGAATTTTTTTCAGAGTGCTGTCGTCAACGGCCCGGATGGTGTCGCCGGTCAGAAGATGAACGGCTCCGGGCGTAAATTCTCCGTACTGCCCCGAAATGCCGTAGCGGTTGAACAACTGGTGCTGCCAGTCGTTCCATGTGAAAAATCCGGACATGTGCGCGGGACGCCAGTTCAGATTTTTGTCCGGAAGAATGGTGACGGGGCCCTGCCAGCGGACCGTTTTCACGCAGTTCATCAGGACATCGTAAAAACCGCGATGCCGTGCGAGAATGTCCTCATATTCCCGGCTGTCCTTCGGGTCAGGCATCGTCAGGTTGGTAATCCAGAGCTTTCCGCCGTTGAGACCGTTCAGGATTCCGCCCGTGATGTGCGTATGCATCCCGATCGCGGATTTGCTGTAGCGGTTATGCGGACACGTGTCCGATTCGTCCAGCAGATAGGGAATGCCGCCCGCCGCCTTCTTCATGAAAGCGGTGTGATACATCCGGATCGGAAAATCCTGCGCAGACCTTTCCAGATACATGGCGTTGTGAATCCGCAGGAACGGTTCGTTGTTTCCCGCAAGTGTTTTTGCCATCTGTTCCATCAGCATGAACTCGCCTCCGCCCGCGCAATACCCGCACGGAATCGAAGAATCGACAAGATCGATGGATTTGCGGATCAGTTTCGCGAACCCCAGCAGGGTTTCTTTCCGGAATTCGTCGAATTGTACGGCGAGCGGATCGCCGCCGGGGGCGTCCAGCAGAGCCCGGCGAAGGGATTCCGAAGTAAATTCCCGGCCGCATCTCCGGTTGAATTCACTTACATGAAGTTCGCAGAAACATTCCAGACCGTTGCTGCTGTTGTTGATCAGGCGGATGTCGTCATCGATCAGGAGGAATGAGGGCCGTTCTTCCGCCAGACGTGAAATCATTCCCGAGGCATAATCGCGGAATCCTTCTTCCAGAGGACAGAAACGATAGGCGGTCTTTCCGGTGATGTTGACCGTATAATGCCACGGATGCTCACAGAGGACACCTCCGTTCCAGCCGTGTCCCATGATGCTCTGCACCAGAATCCCGGGCAGAATGTCCGTCTCTTTCAATGCCTCCCGGATGGCTCTGAATTTTTCCGCGTAATATTCCGCTTTTTTTTCAGGGGCCGATCCTTCGGGCTGCATTGTCATGCAGAACGCGATTCTTTTGACTCCGGTTTTCCGGGAGACACGTTTGGCTTCCCGGATCATATAGCCGACCCGGTCCGGGAAAAAGCCTGCAACATTGATGAACAGCATTTCGTTTTTCTTGAACATGATCTTATTTCTTCTTGAGAAGGATGACCGTATTTTCCGGTATGTTCCGAAGCGTGCTGCCGCTGTATCCGTCCACCGTCCAGCCCTCCGGCAAATCCAGTTTGATTTCCTTTACCGCGTCATAGAAGAAAAGCGCTCCCCCCTTGTCGCTGATCCAGCTGGTTCCGAACGGGGTCTCCCGCACGAAAGGCATTCCGACATTCTCCCGGGCGCGGGCTATGGGCGGATTCAGGTTTCCGATCCGCTTCACGGCGGCAATTTCACCGGGAACGCGCTCGAATCCGGCGGCATAGCCGTCCGTGCTGACGATGCCGAAAGAATTGTACATCGCCATGCGGAAATAGTCCAGTTCAAGGCCGTCTCCGACAAGATGGGTCCCGGGTGCCGTCCCGACCAGCGCAAACTCTTTGCCGGTAAACGGCGCATAGGCTTGTTTCCGTAACCACCATGTATCGAGAATCAGCGGATTCTGCCCCTCGATCCGGACCGGAATTCCCCTTTCATTGAAGAAACGGAAGATTTCAGGCATGGCGTGAATCCCGGGGTCCGATTCAGGTGTCCCATAGTTCACACCTCCGGACGCGGCGCCGTACATATCCAGATAGATTCCGCCCAGTCCGCCTTGAAGGGCTCTTTCAATGACCCCGAAATACCATTTGCGGAAATCTCCGTTGTTGAGGTCCAGCACCGGATATTTTCCGAAATACTGGAAGAGTTTTCCTTTGGCGTCATACTGATACCAGGACTTGTTCGCAAAAATCTTTTCGCTTTCCCCGTGAGAATAATCCCCGGCCGTCCAAGGGGTAGGAAGGAGCCCCGCGGCGCGGACCTCCGCAAAAGCGTTCAATGCATTCGGACTGTCCAGATTTTCAATGGCCGAGGGACACCACGGAAGGTGATACATCTTAAATCCGAGTTTTTTTGCGGCGGACAGGGACGCCGCGATCTGGGCTTTCGTGCAGACGTTCTGATGGGTTGCCATCGGCTCGGGCGGAATCGACCGGAGGCCGACGCCCCGGCGGAGGTTTTCCCGCTGGAACTGATACATCGTCATCCAGTCGTTGTTGCCGCGTTCGGAGCCCGGCGAAAACATGTGCCACACGAATTCCCCGGAAACCGGAGCCTTGCGCCGGCCGATTTTCAACTGTATCCTCTGCAACACCGTTTCCTCTCCGGCTTTCACTCCCTGACGGGCCGCAATCGAACAGGGGGTAGTCACGAAATCCGTATAGATTCCGTGGTCGGACACCAGCCAGGTGAAGGGCTGTCCGTCTCCGAAAAAGCCGCCGTAACGCACCTCAGAGTCCTTCTTCCCCGACAGATCGAATTCAACATATCCGCGTGGAGGATTGTAACAGGCGAAACGCCGCACCCGGCGTCCCTCCGGATTCATCGCTATTTGTGAAGTGATTTCCATGGACTCCACCATGCGCGGAAATTTCCGGATGGAGATCCGGTCGGCAAAACCGCTGAAGGGGCGGCCGTCCAGCTGAAGGGAGCCGCTTTTGAACTGCCATGCAAGTTCACTGCCGTCGCTTCCCGTGAAATGCAGTGTTGCCAGAGGTCCCTCCGCCGTGATCTTATCCAGATGCCACTTCAATGCGAATTCTTTGAGTTTCCGGTCTTTCGTGACCGCCTCGAAAGAGGCATCTTCCATTGCCGTCGGCCCCTCGGAAAAGGTGAAGACGGGCAGCGCCAGTTTCCGGACCAGCGCCTCCTTCTGACCGGGCCAGAAGACATCGGCAGTCCCGTCTTCTCCGACAACAAGGCGCATTCCCTCGCCGAGCATCACTTCACGCCCGGAAATTTTCACAGGAGTTTTCGAATCCTGAAGCGAAAGTTCCGGCAGAGTCACTTTCAGCGCCAGTGATTCATGCGTCTTGTGCGCGGGCGGCGGAGTCAGATTGTAAATTCCGCTTTCCGGGTTCAGGTTCAGGCCACCCGCTTCGGCGGCAATCCCGATCATCAGCGCCTTTCCATACGCCCATGAACACAGTTGGACAAGTCCTTGCCGCTGTTCCCATTCATCATTGAAAAAAACGACTTTTCCTTTTCCGAGTTTCTGTTCCGCAAGAAAAATTCCCGTTTCTTTTCCCGGTCCCTCCAGAATGGGAGCGAGAAGTGTTGCTCCCGGTCGCAGCTTCGCTTCACGATAACGGGATGTCAGCTTCCATTCCTCAGGCAGGACGTTAAAATTTTTACCAACTGGCCGCTTTACCGTGCACCCTTCGATTTTTGAACACATTTCTCCGGGAATAACAGGCAATAGATCACCAACCTCCGCCGGAGTGTAAGCGCCAAGGAGAAGGCATCCGCCGGATTCCACATAACGACGCAGAGTCTCGATCCGTTCCGGGGTATAAAACTTGGCAAGAAATCTCTCCGGAATCCCTGTCACGACCACCAGCTTGAATCGGTTCAGTTCCTTCAGGGCCGGAGTAATCCCGTCTTTCGGAGCCGGTTCCGTTTTGTCCGTAAGAAAAATCTTGAGGGAAGCGCCTCCGAGCCCGTCCAGATATTCGGAGCTCAGTCCCGTGACGGAACACCCGCTTTGCGCGATCAAAGAAGCAAATCCTTCTCCCACCCAGGGACGTCCTCCCGCAAGGATCAGCACGGGCTCTCCTTTCCCGATCGTCTTCGGAAGTGTGTCGGAAACCTTTTCAGGTCCGGCTTTCAGCGGAAGGAGTTCCGAAACCGGTTTTACGATCGCCGGATCAAAATTTTCCTCCGTGGTAAGAATGATCGCATCCACCCGTTCCAGTCCGGAATTGGGGGTCAGGACGACCTCCATTTTTCCCTTGGACAATTCCACCGGAACAGCCGCGCGTTTCCAGAGAAAGGATGGTTTCTTCGCATTTTTTTCCAGAGGACCGTCTCCAAATTGCCCCAATGATTTTCCATTGATCACCACCTCCGCGCGGCGGTAGCCCTCTCCAAACGACATTGTCCTCACCCACACATAATAACGGCCGCCTTCCGGCAGATTGTATTCCCCCCGGGTCGGATTGTCTTTCTTTTCCGCGGAAAACAGCATTTTCCCTCCGGAAGCCTGTTGGTCGATACCGATACGCCAGCGGTTCTTGACAGGAAAGTTTTCCGCCTCGATCCGGTATTCAGCCGCCATCAGTGCAAAAACGCTCAGCATAGCCATACAAAGAACAAATTTCTTCATCATCGCGCACTCCAATTCAATTGATTTCTCTTCAGTTCAACGGTGCCCATTCATGTTTTTTTACAGACTCCACATGAAAATCGGCAAAGATCACATTGTAGTATTTGTTGTGCGGGGCAAGAATGGTTGTAGTTATATATTCCGTATACAGCGCCACACGCGACAAGGCAACCGTTTTTCCATTTATTTTTCCCTGAAACACGCTGTATCTCTTGGGAAGCATATCGTCGCCGGATCCATAAGCATATCCGTGAACATATTGCCAGGCCTTGCGAACGTCAGTAGCGGTGTATCCCATGTTGTTGCATTGGGCGATCCGGGGATCGCTCTGCGAATCCAGCAGGATTCCATTTGTCGGGCAGAGCCAGATCTTCGTTTTTCCGACGGCGGTATTCCGCCCTTTCAAGTACAGGCTGTCCAGCGCGTAAACAAGATTGTTGTTCGCATAGTTGTACACCGAAGACGGCCGCGGAGAATATATGTTCTGAACCGTTGGTCCCGGCAGATAATCATTATAGTCGTTGGCATAAAAAGCATAGGCATTCGAAATCTGTTTGAACTGACTGATGCACTGGGTCCGTCTTGCCATCTCCCGGGCCTTGTTCAACGCGGGCAGCAGCATCCCGGCCAGAATCGCGATGATCGCAATTACGACCAGCAATTCTATCAGCGTAAATTTGACCATTTTCAAACCGGAAACAGTAAGTCTTATTTTCATTTCCCCTCTTCCTCCTTCTCCTTCGGTTAATCCATTTGTTTGCTCACGACGGAAAACCTCCTGCACCATTGCCGGTTTTCTACAGTACGAGCCCCTTCACATATTCGAGATTGTGCTTCATTCCGACTTCCGGTTCCGGAAGTTCCGCCGGATACCAGTATTTCTCGTATTCGTCGCTGATATAGCCGGTATAACCAACCTTTTTGAGTTCGGCAAGAGTTTCCACCCACCGGACCGTGCCCTTGCCCATCAGGCAGGATTTCTTCTTCAGCGGAATGCGTGACTCCAGAGTCCAGTCTTTGACATGGACATGGAAAATGTGCCGCGCCGCCTTGCGGACCGCTTCCGCGCCGGTCTCTACGCCTGCCAGCTCAACCCACGCGTAGTCGAACAGCATTCCGACATTCGCCATGTTGACGTCTTCGATCAGCCGCACGACATCCCGTACGCTCATCGTCAGTGAACCGATGTGCGTTTCAATGCAGATCCGGATCCCGAACCGCGCCGCATATTCCGCCGTTTCGCGGATTCCGCTCACCGTACGGCTCCAGACGTCGTTGAACCAGACGCCCGACTGGCTGAACGGCTCCACGCCGCCATATACGCGCACCAGAGGACAATGAAGAATCGAGGCTATTTCAATGACCCGCTTCAAATTCTGAATCACTTTCGGGCGCTCCTCCAGCGATACGAAGTTCTGATAATAGGAAGTGAGACAGGAGAATTCCATCCCTTCCGCTTTCGCCGCCGCTGCAATTTTCTGAGCTTCTTCGTCCGTGAGCTTCTCGCTGTCGATCTGTCCGTCCGCGGCGACACGCACTTCGATTCCATTGTATCCGATGCTCTTGAAAAGTTTGATCACTTCATAAATGTCGCGTCCGGGCGCGCCCATCGTGTGACCGGAAAATTTGATTCTGTCGTTCATTTTTTTTGCTCCTTGTGGATATTGTGTATAACTTCGCAATCATCGTGAAATATCAGAGAATCGCCGAACCGCCCGGGATCAGCACACCTTTCGTGACAATGCTTCTCGGAGTCCTGCCGTTTTTGATTTCATCGGCCAGAGTCATGGCCTGCCGGGTCATGGAGTCGATGTCCGGATCGATCGTCGTCAGTTCCGGTGAAATGAAGTCCGACAGAAGCGAATGCCGGTCATAACAGGCGATTCCGGCCTTTTCCGGCACGGACACGCCGTATTTCTGAAGCAGTCTGAGCAGAAGCGCCGCCGGATGATATTGCGGCAGGAAAAATAGAACCCGGTCCTCCGCGCCGAAACGCTCGGACAGTTCCATGACCTGTTTTTCGGAAGACAGTCCGGAATCCATCTTGACAAGAGAAATATCCGTTCCGCCTTTTTTCAATCCTCCCAGAAAACCGGCAACACGCTTCTCCTCGCAAACGGTGGGAGTCGCTCCGCACGCAACCACATATTTCCGGTAATATCCGCGCCCGGAAATCCGCCGGGCCATTTCCATGCAGGACTCCGCATCATTGCTGCAGGAACAGGGATATCCTTCCACAAAACGGTTCAGCAGGACCACATTTTTGAAAAGACCGCTGTTTTTCTTCAGAAACGCGTTGTCCTCCTTTGTGGACCCGAGCACCAGAACAGCATCATATTTTGCACAGCGGGCGGGTTTCAGAATCTTGGACAATTCACTTTCCCGATACAGTTCGTAAGCCAGTTTCATCCGGGTTTCACGGCTCATCCGCTCCAATGTCCGGCTGACCTGCGCCATGAAGTCCGAAAACTGCGAATGAAGCCACGGACTCAGGATCAGGATGGAGAGGGGAATGCTCTTCTGTTTGGAAAGCGCAACGGCCACCAGATCGGGACGGTAATTCAATCTCCGGCTCGCATCCAGCACCTTCAGGATGGTCTGTGAAGACAGCCCCAGAGAAGAACACTTCTGATTCAGTACATATGAGACGGTGGCTTTCGACACTCCGCTCGTCCGGGCGACATCTTCCATTGTCGTTTTCATGTTTCTTACCTGTTTTGTTCACGTGAACCGGTTATTGTATAATCTATTATAATGGATTTCTCCGCAATGTCAAGTCTTTTTCTGAAAATAATGCGTTTTTCTTGAAAGCAACAGGAAGACGTCCGCAACGTGTATACTGCTTTGCACAATCAGCATTCGCCTGTTTGTGGATTTACTTCGAAGCGAGTTTTTCCTCAAGTATGCGGGCCGCAAGTTCCACCAGTTCCTCGCAGGGACGTTTCTTGTAATATTCCGCCGTTCTCTCCTCGGAAACAGGGCGGTCCGCCTGTTTTTTTTCCAGACCGAGAAGTTCGCGGCAGATGAGGGAGCCGGTTTCTTTGCGGAATTCCCCGGCCAGTTCCTGAATCAGTGCATAATGGGCATCTTTGGCGGTCTTGTCCCGAGGATCGGAAGAACCTCGGATCAGGCTTGCCGCCATGAACATTCCGGAAACCGCTCCGCAGACTTCGCGCAGACGTCCCATCCCGGCGCCGAATCCAGATGTCAGTTTCATAGCCGTGGCAAGGTCAAGGCCACACTCCTTATGAAAAGCTCCGAGCACAGCCTGGGCGCAGTTCGCACCGGAGTGAAACAATTGTTTTGCCTCTTCCGATTTATTTCCCATGATTTCCTTCCCTCTCTATATTTCAACAGATTAAGAACATTACCGGTTCACGCAATTTTAAGCCGTCCGCATGAATCGCTTCCGGTAACATACCCTCATTCGCGTTTTTTGCAAACGACAGCAGGGGATTCTAATTTCGGCATACCACACGCCCGGACCACGGAATCGCCGCCCCATCGTCAGCTCGCCAGCGGACTCCCCATGCCGGTAGGCTTCAAAAACGGCACGGACGGCGACATCGGAACCGCCATCGACGCAATCACGGCGGCCAACGCGCCGCATAGTTACATCGGGGTTCTCCGCAACGGCCACACCGGAATCTTCCGCACGCGCGGAAATCCATACTGTCACCTGGTTCTCCGCGGGGGAAAGGAAAAAACCAATTTCGATTCGGACACCATTGTCCGGGCAAAAGAAAAACTTTCGCAGGCTCATCTTTGCCGGAAAATCCTGATTGACAGCAGTCATGGCAACTCGGGAAAAGATCGGTTCTTCGACGGAATAAACTGTAAATGAGTTAAAAAATGGGGGAAAGAAGAAAGAAGGATTGGAAAAAGGCCGACATCGCCTTTCTATTTTTGTGACGAAACGCAAAGAGAAAGGAAAACACGATGTCGGACCAATTACTTTACAATACACAGCGGATTCGTGGATTTCAACATGAGCGTCATGAATTTTCAGCGGGAAAACTGATCTGGCACATCAAGCGGCGGAAAATCCAATGTCGTCATTGCGGAAATGAGTCGGTTCAGAAGGAGGTAATGAAACGGAGGCGGATCCGGGGACTTCCCTGCGGGACGTCGGAGGTGTTTTTCGAGTTTGATGTGCATCGATTGTATTGTCCGAGATGCCGGAGTCAGAAGATGGAAGAACTGCATTTTCTTTCTCACGCGAAGTCAAGAATGACCCGGAGTCTGGAGCGGACGGTTCTTGAGCTTCGCAAACACATGAGCATTCGAGCGGTCTGCGGCTATTTTCATCTAAGGTAGCATACCGTCAAGGAATTGGAAAAGGAGGCTCTGACAAGAAAGTTCCGACGAATCCAGACCGCTCACATCAAAGCGGTCGGAATTGACGAAATTCATGTTGGGAAAGGGAAGGAAAATTCAGGTTTTCTGACGGTCGTAAGGGACTTGGAATCCGGAGCGGTAATTCATGTTGGAGACGGCAAGGGAATCGACGCCCTGTCGGGAGCTCTGAAGAAGTTGAAGAAAAGCAGACTGCGGGTTGTAACCATGGATATGGCAAATGCTTATTCGAGCTGGATCGCAAAGAATTTCCCGAAGGCGCACATCGTTTTCGATCACTTTCACGTGGTCAAACTGATGAATGAAAAACTGGATAAAATCCGTCGGAGAGTGGTCGGTCAACTGGATGAAACTCAGAAGAAACAGTTCAAGGGGCTGCGCTTCATCTTTCTTCAGAATCACGAGGATCTTTGCGAAGACGCCCGGGACATTCTCCGGAACATCCGCGAACAATTCAAGCCGCTGGGAGACGCCTGGCTGTTCAAAGAGTCTTTGAGAAGTATCTACGCAAACTCGAACAGTTCCTATCACGCAAGAATTGCCTTCCATCGATGGTGCGCCATGGCAGAACAAAGCGGAGTCCCGGAACTCAAGCAGATGGCATCCACCATTCGCGACAAACTCGACGGCATCGTTACCTTCTGGACCTTCCATCATCTGACTAATGCCTCAATGGAGGGTTTCAACAACAAAATCCGATGGTTGATCCGACAGGCTTACGGCTTCCGCGACATGGAATACTTCAAGTTGAAAATCTTCCAGCTGCCTGAAATTTCGTGTGTGAAAGAAATATGATTCACAGCTTAAACCGTCGAAGAGGCAAAAGATCCCCGCCGCCAGCATATCGTATTCGAAGAGGCGCTCCGGCAACGTCTTCACGGGGAAAAAGCGATTTTCGGCCTCATGCTGGAAAGTTTTCTGAAAGCGGGGAAACAAACCCTCCATGAAAATCAAACGCCCGATCCGGACCTCTCCGTGACGGACGCCTGCATCTCCTTCGAGGAAACGGAAAAGCTGATTCTCCGCGCCCATGAAAAACTCGTGGTAGTGTCCAGATTTTTTCGCACATTTGATGTTCCCGATTGATTTGGGATTACCGAATGGCTGGCTCAAATCAAGAAGACGTAGCCCGCGGCGACTGTAAAACAATCCCAGTCGGAAATGAATCTCCGGAGGAGATCCGACGGGATTGCTCGGGCGTGTCCGCGAGTTCCCTCGATTTCAGCCATTGCATCTGCATGAATATACACCCCCTTCATAGAGTTTTCCAGTGGAGAGATATTGCCGGGTTCCCCATTTTGTTGTGGCGATGTGCCGAAGTCTGGCTCCGACCAGCATCATGGCGGAATAACCGTCCGGGAATGAGCCAACGACACGGGTTCTGCGTCGAATCTCTTTCATGATCCGTTCCAGGGCATTGTTCGTGCGTAGTCTGGTCCAATGTTCCGACGGGAAGTCCATATAGGAGAGCGTCTCATCCACACTGGATTCGATGAAATCCGCAACCTTGTCCAACTTCATCGTTTTGAGCTTTTCTTTCACCTTCTGAGCCTTCTCCAGTGCAGCAGTCTTGTCTTCCTGCGCATGGATTGCCTTCAGCATGGCGACGACTTCCCGAATGCTTTTCCTCGGACACATCGTAAAGGCATTCCGATGCCAATGAACAATGCAGCGCTGCCATTTCGCCTCGGGGAAAAAGTCGCCGATCACTTCATATAGCTTATGGGATCGGCTTTATTCCACCGAGCAGTAGATGGATCAAAAAAACGAAATCCATAGTAAGTCATTCCTGATTGGTCTTGGGATTTTGAACAAAAAGAAAATGGAATATTTTCATTTTTGAGTAGTTTTCCAAATGGGTCATAAATCAATGTCCTTATGGAACCATCATCACTTAAAAAAGCAACGATATTTCCATTGCCATCATAGAGATACGTTTTGTCATTACTGGTTAAGATTGAACCAACTCCGCACGTTTTTTCTAATGCTCCGGATTGGTTAAGTCCAAATGTATGATATTGCTCCTTGCCGTCATTTCGGGTAGAAGCGTTGAAAGTATTCTTCACTATAGCCATTTTCTTTGATCCAAATAAAAAATATCTTGAGTATTTCCTCAAGCTTTGATGGATCTCCAGCTCCATTAAAGACATTGTCTACAACACAACAGTGCAACCAATCATTGCTTGACTCCTGATATCCATCTTTGGAGGTATTAATTGAAACCTCCCTAAAGAAACAATCCTCATAAGGAGTATTTTTAAGATTTATCTTTACCCACCAGCCTGGATTGTCACATGAAAATATGCTAATCCCTCCAATTTCATGCGTTTCATCTATATGGGATAGGTTATTTTGCCAATTGCATAGTTCAGTTAAAATATTCATTTAGTTCCTCAAAGACAAGTAATGCTTGTTTCGTTATTCATATCAAAGCCATAGCTAATTACTGTGCCATCAGATTTTTTTACTTCTGTTAAACGATTCTTCAGGTCGTATTTGTATTCTGCTTCCGGAGTTTTGGTCATGTTACCCCATGCATCATACGCGTAACCTCTGCCAAAATTGTATCACCGAAACTTTTCTTTGTCAAGCGTCCGGCGGAGTCATATTCATTTTTTACTGATTTTTCACCTAATGACTGACTGGCGATTTTGTTGTCCTTCGTCCAAGTCTTGCCATTTGCCGGAAAAAGAAGCAGAAAAAATAAACAACCTGTATATGAAAGCATGGTATTTCCATATCATTATTTACATGAGGAATATCGCTTTTCCGTTCATTCTTTGCAACTTATATTCATTACGGAGGGAATGCAAGTATTTTGTAAAAGTCCCGTGGAGGAAACTTCATTCTTCTTTCCGTACAAAAAAACAGCCCGTCATTTCTACCGTTTTTGTATAACGGTATGGAGACGGGCGAAAAAAAAATCCGGCGTCGAACTACTCTCCCACA
>Ga0209373_10000294_pt1 | contig 96241 bp, 78 predicted proteins | sample Higcelweek5metaG_FD_187173 | JGI IMG/M metagenome (GOLD analysis project Ga0209373, IMG submission 187173) | Freshwater pond sediment microbial communities from the University of Edinburgh, under environmental carbon perturbations - High... | ecosystem: Environmental > Aquatic > Freshwater >...
CCCAGCAGAAAGACGCCGCAAGGCAAGTTTAAGGACATTGTTCACCCTATTAATGCCCAAATGAGAGATAATCTTCAAGCGGCAATTATAGAAAAATATGAGCAGGAGCTGAGTATTATGTTGGCTCGGATTGATTCACAATAAGAAGAAGCAAACTGACTGGCGGCTCTGGGATGTGAACAACTTTTTCAAGCACGGAAAGGTTTGGCCGAGCAGTGAAATGAGGTTGTTTGTAAGCATGGTTTTCACTTTTTTTGCTGCGGCGGAGAGAAAGCATACCGAAACTAACGGCAGTAATAGAACAGTGGGACAGGGTGCCAATTCGCAGGGGACAGAAACTGAAAGGCGCCGCTGGATGGTGAGGTCATAAACAGGAAGAAACCAATTTCCTGAAACAGGGGCTGCAAATCGATCTTTCACACGTGGGTATTTTGTTGATTTTAAGCAAAATGGGGTAGAAGTGGCAATGCATTTCGCAAAGCAGGCTGAGGCATTGTTCATTACCGACAAGACTTTTTTAACATTGTTTGACATAATCGTGACTAATGCATTTTGACTTCATAGCGTACTAACGCTATCATATAGTAACCCTGAAATTCTTAGGGAAATTATATGATTGGAGTGTTAATCTATGCAGGAAAAACAAACGGGAACGGCGTACTTCAAGCATCAGGCACGAAGGCTGAGTGAACTGGAGGATTACCGGACGGAATGTATCAGTCGGGGCAAAAAGCCGCAGCGTTATGTGGTTGAAAAGGTGATTACCCTGAGCGGGATTGCTTATGGAAATTTCGCAAGCGATCTGCTTATGCCAAGGCAATTCATCGCGGACAATCTTCCGCTGATGACAGTGGACGCAAACAACTTCTGGCACTGTCTGCTGGTGGTACAGAAGGGCAATGAGGACATTGGTATACTTGTAGAATGCAGAAAAAAGCAGGCTCCGACCTACACCGCATTGTATAAAAAACAAGAGTTCAAATTTGCGGATCAAGCTGATAATGGAGGAGTAATATGAAAGCGGAGCTTGCAAAAATCGCAAAGGAAATGCTCTTGATTGATACGCTGGAAACAAAGCATTCCGACTTCATAGATTTTCATGAGGTGTCGGTATGGCAGCTTCGAAAAGCTCTGGAAGCGGCATATGCGCTGGGGAAAAAAGAATCTGGAAACTAAATGGGAAACTGCTATTTTCTTTGTAAAGCACCTGTGTTGGCGGGTGTTTTACTCATATAATATCAGCACCTATCAGAACGGTAATTTTAATCTGGACTTTTTGGTAAAATTATGTCATACTTCAAACAGAGGTGTTGGATGTTGAATTATTACATATGTGATTATTGTCATTTTCAGTTTGAACGGACAGGTGTATGTGAGCAGTGTCCTGACTGCGGCAAAGAACGGGTGCGTGAAGCTACAGATACAGAAAAAGAGCAGTATTTTATGATAATAAGGCGATTTTGAAACGGGACGTAACGGACGAATAATATCCGGGATTACAGAAATAACAGGGATATATCATTTTTATTATATATCGGATAACTTGACGTATCTTGAAATCCAGCCATTTTTATATAAAAAGTGAGGATTAAAGTATGAACCGTGAAAAGGGACTTGCTTATTGCGGACTGGCGTGTTGTATCTGCGGAGAAAATGAAACTTGCGTCGGATGCCGTAATGCGGGATGTAAAAACAAAGAATGGTGCAAACATTTTAATTGTTGTAAAGAAAAAGGATTCAATGGTTGCTGGGAATGTGATGAGTTTCCTTGCGGCGGTATGCACGATAAGGTTCGGGTTCTTGTCTTCGCCAAGTTTATCAAGCAAAACGGCGAAGATAAAATGATGGACTGCCTTGAGCAGAATGAAAAGCGAGGCGTTGTGTATCATTATCCGGGGCAGCTTACAGGTGACTATGATCAATGTAAAACTGTGGATGAAGTGATGAAAATGTTGGAGGCTATACAAGATGGCTGATATTCTTGAGCAAAATAAATTTTCATGGAACGGGAAACTGAGTTTTCATCAAAATACTATGCGCCATGCAAAGCAAAACGGTTTCCGCTTTCGCTTATTATGAAAGTGAGGAAGTTATGAAATATAACATCATTCACATTGTGGGTGCATCCGGTGCGGGAACATCGACATTAGGACATTCATTGGAACTTGAGCACGGTTATAAATGGCTTGATACGGATAATTACTTTTGGCAACCGACAGATCCGCCGTTTATACAATCACGTCCACGCGAAGAACGAGTCGCACTTTTAACGTCGGACCTGCAAAAATACCCGAAATGTGTAGTTTCAGGCTCGTTAGGCGTATGGGGCGATATATTTATTCCTCGCTTTGACTTGGTTGTTTTTATAGATACACCGACAGATATTCGTATTGAACGATTGAAAAAACGCGAATACGAGCGGTTCGGTGAGCGTATCTGCGAGGGAGGCGATATGTATGAGGAACACATCAGGTTTGTCGAATGGGCAAAAAATTACGATACAATGGAACCGCCGGAGCGGTGCCGAAAGTTGCATGAAGAATGGTTTAAACTGTTAAAATGCTCATTGCTGCGTATAGACGGTACAAAACCGGTTGATGAATTGTTGGAGCAAATAATTCGGAGGAATAAACATGAGTATAATTACTAAAATTAATGAGAGCAAAAAGCATTATGACGGTATTACACTTGTGGAGCGTATGAAAGAATGTCATACATCTGCCGTTAGTATAGCAATAATAGAAAACTATGAGATTCGTGAGGCATATGCTTACGGAGTAAAGCGGAGAGCGGCAAAGGAAAAGGTTTCGATAGATACGCTTTTTCAAGCAGGTTCTATTAGCAAGCCTGTATTCGCTGTTGCCGTCATGCGTTTGGCCGAGCGTGGTACACTTGATATAGATACAGACATTTCCGAGTATCTTGTTGATTATGATGTGCCTACATATGATAATAAAAAACATAAAATTACGTTAAGGCAGATATTAAGCCATCACGCTGGTTTGAATCTTCATGGCTTTGCTGGCTATCAACAAGGACAAAAAATACCCACTGTTGAACAAATATTAACCGGAGCATTTCCCTCAAATCATTTAAAACTAAAGTTATTTAGAGAGCCTGAAACTGGATTTCAATATTCAGGCGGGGGATATATTCTTGCTCAAAAAATCGTCACAGATGTATGCAAACGTAATTTTTGTGATTTGATGAACGACTTGGTTTGTTCACCATTGTCTATGACTCACAGCACTTATTCGCAGCCTCTACCTGAAAATAAATTGAATGAAATCGCTGTTGGCTATAATCATCATAACTTACAATTATCAGGGGGATATAATATAATGCCGGAATTATCGGCGGCAGGACTATGGACTACGCCGTCAAACCTTGCGCGATTTGGCATTGAAATAATGAAAGCATTAAAAAGTGAAAGCACATTCCTTGAGAAAAAGACGGCTGAGTTAATGACAACAAAAGCATATGAGAACTCACCGTATGGGGTAGGTTTTGCCGTAAATCAAAGTAAAAAAGGATTAACATTTGGACATGGCGGTTCAAATTTTGGTTATCATTCATATATGGTTTTTTGCCCTGATGACGGGTCAGGAATAGTAGTAATGCAAAACTCAGATATTGGAATAAACATACCTAATGAAGTCACCAATGCTTTCAAAGAATTATATGGTTTGTGATACCGACAAAATGAAGAAGATGGTATACGGAAATATTTGAGGATGGTGAATAATAATGAATGTTGAGATTATACCCGCAACAGTCGAAGACGCGGGGGTCTTGGTAACTATCCAACAACAAGCATTCAAACGGCTCTACGACATTTATCATGATGAAGGCAATCCATATTTGCGCGGCACTGAAGAAATAATCAAGTGGTTGGAGCGTCCGAATTGGCAAGTTTATAAAATTTTTGCTGACGGTGTTTTGTGCGGCGGTGTATCATTTTGTGAACGGTGTGGGATGCCCGGTGAATATTATCTTGCACGTATTTATATTCTGCCGGAGTTGCAGAATAAAGGAATCGCCAGTGCAGCTATTTTGTTGTGCGAGGCGAAAGTCGCAAACGCTAACCGCTGGACTTTGGACTTCCCAGTAGATCAGATTGCTAACCGCCGCTGTTATGAAAAAGCGGGGTATGTTGATACCGGAGAACGGAGTAAACAAAGCAATGGTGCGATTACGCTGGCTTATATGGAGAAAATATGCCCGGAATTCCGTGATATTAAGAATTGCCTCGACAATCCCACCATACATAAGATTTTATCATACTGTGTGTTTGACGGATCGCCGGAGGGAATGGCAAAAGATGTGACACGATATTATAATCATAGCTCATGGCAGTTTTATGGTTGGGTTGAAAATGGTGAAATTATGGGCATCTGTGGTTTTGAGGTTCGCCCGGATTATATAGAAATCCTACATATTTCAGTCGCGGAAAATGCTCGAAATCGTGGCATCGGCAGTGCAATGATTACTACTTTGCAAAAGAAATACCAAATGGCAATTGAAGCAGAAACCGACGATGACGCGGTGGACTTTTACCGCAAGCGCGGCTTTGAAACCACTGCTATTCAAAAATATAATATCCGGCGTTGGACTTGCGTTTTGTCCGCCCCTAAACCTCACGACTGTGAAACCGACGAAGAACGGCGAGCCAGAATATATCCTATAATTTTGAGCGAATATAATCCCGCATGGCCTCAATGGTTCGCGGAGGAAAAGACAAAGATTGAACGACTGATCGGCACGGAAAATATCGAAAGGATTATTCATTATGGCAGTACGTCAGTTCCGGGATTATTGGCGAAGCCTACGGTTGATATTCTGCTTGAAATTAAAGCGGATACGGATTTGAATAAACTGATTGCCGCGTTTGTGCAGTCTGAGTATATTTGCTTAAACCCGCCGAATATGCCGACTCCGCCACCGCATTTGATGTTTTTGAAAGGCTACACGTCTACCGGCTTTGCTGAAAAAGTATATCATATCCATGTCCGTTATCCCGGGGATTGGGATGAATTGTATTTTAGGGATTACCTAATCGCTCATCCTGAAATCGCAGCCGAATATGCCGCATTGAAGCGTAGGCTGTTCCAAGACTACGAACATAATAGAGATGGTTATACTGAAGCGAAGGGCGCGTTTATCAGAGAAATTACAAAAAAGTCTAAGGAGGAAACACCGATATGAGAGCAAATGTCCCCGAATTACTGTTCTCATCACGAGGTGATTTCCATGCATGGTTACAAAAAAACGCAGAAACGAGCGAGGGTGTTTGGCTCATATTCAGCAAAACAAAAGCAGTCGTTTCTTTATCCGCAAATGATGCTTTGGAAGAAGCGTTATGTTTTGGTTGGATTGATGGGCAGATGAAAAGTATTGATGATACCAAATATATAAAATATTTTGCACAGCGCCGCGCTAAAAGCGTTTGGTCTGAGAAGAACAAGAAGATTGTAGGCATGCTGCGAGAAAAAGGAATCATGACCGAATTGGGCGAAAAAGCTGTGGAAATGGCTATAAAAAATGGAACATGGGACGCTTCAAAAGATAATCCAATAAATGATGAACAAATCAAAACGTTTGCAGAAAAGCTGGTTGGTATATCTCCGGCATATGAGAATTTTTGTAATATGTCAAATTCAGTTCGGCGTACATATACAGGGAGATACCTCTCGTTCAAAACTGAGGAAGCTCGGCAACGGGATTTTGGAAAAATTGTTGATAGGCTAAATAATAACTTGAAACCGATGTGAGTTATTAAGCACAAAAGAGGATTGCGTTATGAACACAGAAATTTTTACAGGCAAAGCGGAAGCTTATGCAAAAGCACGTCCGGGGTATCCCGACGAGGTGATGGATTATATTGGCGGTCTTGCTTGGCCAAATTCAATCTTTGCCGATGTTGGCGCAGGAACAGGAAAGTTTACGGCATTGCTTGCTGGGGGCGGATATACTGTATTTGCGGTTGAACCGAATGCGGATATGCGTAAGCAGCTTGCCGCTACATTAGAGTCTTATCGAAACGCTAAAATTATTCACGGTTCAGCTGAAGTCACAACCCTTCCAGACCACAGTGTAGATGTCATAACTTGCGCACAAGCGTTGCACTGGTTCGATCCGGACGCATTTCAGGCCGAGTGCCGGAGAATCGGGAAACCCGACGTTTTTGTAATTGCTATCTATAATAACACACCGGACGGCAGCAGTATTTCACATAGTCAAGACTCTACAAAAGTGTTTTTCAAAAGTCCGACAATACGGGAATTTCCCAATCCAATATTTTATACATGTGATAGTTGGCTGCAGTATATGATGTCGCATTCCCATAGTCCTTTGCCTTCTGAACCCAGCTACGGCGCACATAAGGCGGAGATGAACGCTATATTTGACCGCGAAAACGTAGATGGCTTGTTACGCCACGATATAATAACGAAAGTGTATAGCGAAAGGATCTGATTGAATGAGCAAAAAAGCCGATTTCAAAGCATTATCCATTATGAGCGAACGATTTGGTCACGATACACTCATTTCCCTTGCAACGACAGACGGCAACCGTCCTGCAGTTCGCATAGTAAACAGTTATTATGAAAAAGGTTCGTTTTATACAGTTACATATGCGCTGTCGAATAAGATGAAGCAAATAAAAAAGAATCCGGAAGTTGCTGTCTGCGGTGAATGGTTCACGGCGCATGGCGTTGGTGAATATATCGGGCACCCACACGACAAGAAAAACGAGGAACTGATGATAAAGCTACGCGCGGTTTTTGCTGAATGGTATGGCAATGGGCATACAGACGAGAGTGATCTAAACACTTGTATTCTTCGCGTTCGCCTGACGGACGGCGTTCTTTTTAGCCACGGCACTAAATATGAAATTGATTTCACAACGATTGATGCGGGAAATAAGTATAATGTCAAACCACAGAATACATCGGCTGACACTCTGCCACCGCTTAATGAGGATGATTTAAATAAAGCGCAGGAACTTGTCTTAGATGCTTGGAACGAACTCAATCCGAAGAAGAGCATTGCTCTGGCGAAAAAGGCTCTGCGTGTTTCGCCCTATTGTGTCGATGCTTACAATATTCTGGCATACTCCAACCAAGATCTTAACGAGTGCAAGAGGCTGTACACACAAGGCATACAAGTAGGAAAGAGAGCTTTTGGTAAAAGGTTTTTTAAGGAAAACGGAGGATATTTTTGGGGCATGACCGAAGCCCGCCCTTACATGAGGGCGATGACGGGTCTGGCTGATTGCCTTTGGAAACTGGAGGAGAGGCAAAATGCTATTGAAATTCATGAGGAAATGCTACGTCTGAATCCAAACGATAATCTGGGCATCCGTTATATGCTCATCAACTGGCTGATTGCGGAAAATGCGTTTGTGGCAGCCGAAAATATTCTTTCCAATTACCCTGAAAATTCTGCTTTTATGCTGTATAGCGCGGCGCTTCTGTACTTTAAACAAGGCAGAAAGGTCAAGGCTAAAAATGCGCTGAAAAAAGCAATGGATTCCAATTCTTATGTGCCTGAATTTCTTTTGAATTCAAAGAAGAAATACGTACCGGAAACAGAGGCGGAGAAACTATTCGTCGGATACCAGCACGGCCGTCCCAGTGAGGCTGATGAATATAGGAACTTGGCAGGTGAGATTTGGCAGGAAGTGCCGGGCGTTTTGGATTGGTTGAAGGAGAATGTGTCATGACAATTTTTGATAAAGCCAGCACGTTTATTTACCGCAACGCTCGTTCGTTGAATACCAAACTCCGCGCCTATTCAAACTCAAAGGCGAATGGGCAAAGAAGGAACTAATGCTGAAATCGGGTCTCTTTTTGTTAAGTACCCTTCGGATAGACTAACGGCTGGAATAGTTTTATTGTAAAGGCATATAGACTTTTTTAGGTATAATAAAACTGAGTTTATGAAAACAGTGCGGATGTAACATAAAAAGCGTTCCGATTTGTTACTATTTATAGAATTTATATGTTGACTAATAAAGCGATTTGAGTAATAGATATACCTAACCAAATTGAAGGGAGGGTATATTGAATATGGATGAGAGATTTGAAAAAGCTATGGAGGACTTCATAACCGGCAGAATCAACGACTGGGGATATGTTTCCTCTAAGTCTGTTACCGAGGCGGAGGAACAGGCGGAGGAGCAGGCGGCAAAGCTTAAGGATTACTTTTCTGAGGAACAGCAAAGGCTGTGGAACGCCTATGAATCCGCCCACAGCGTGCTGTTGGGTGAGCAAACCCGTTTTTACAATCGGGCGGGCTTTGGTGACGCACTGCGGTTTTTGTACCGGATGCGGGAGGAGTAAAAAATAAACGGTAAGTGGAAAGGTGCTCCGATATGGGCAATGTCATTAAGTTAAGGGAAAAGGCGATAAACGTCAAAAAGAGTAGAGTATCAAAAAAGATACCCTGCTCTTTTTTTGTGTAAAAATTTTAAAAATATTTCAAAAAAGACTTGACAAATAGCTAAAAATATGCGGCGAAGCCTTTGAAATGAATACATTTTAAGGAGGCTTTACCAAATAAATAAATTTTCCAACATAGTAAAACAGCGTCTGACTTCGCTGATAAACAAAATGTCAGAATCACCAGCCGCTTTTGTCAAAAACCCCGAAAAAGATTTCACGCGCAAGCGAAAACTGCCGTTTGAAACCGTGATACAATTGCTTTTATCTATGGGCGGCAACAGTATTTACAAAGAACTTTTAGAAGCAAACGGTTATGATGCGAACACCGCTACAACTTCCGCGTTTATCCAGCAAAGAGACAAAATACTGCCCAATGCGTTTGAGTTTTTGTTCCATGAATTTACGAATACGATGACAGATCCTAAAACCTACAAAGAATATAGGCTGATTGCCGTCGACGGAAGCGATCTGCATTTATCAACTGACCCCAATAATCCAGAAACATATTTTCAGAATAAGCCTGAAGAAAAGGGATATAATTTGCTACACCTGAACGCACTCTACGACCTGTGCAATAGGATTTACATTGACGCACACGTCCAAACTCGCAGGAATGCTAACGAACATAAGTCTTTAACAAAAATGGTTGACCGTTCTCCTATCAGCGACAAAGTGATCCTCTTAGCCGACAGAGGTTTTGAAAACTATAACAATTTTGCCCATATTGAGAGAAAAGGCTGGAACTACCTGATCCGTGTTAAAGATTTAGGCAGCAACGGAATACTATCTGGACTGAATTTGCCGTCAGACGGCGAATTTGATATCTGTATTCAACGAATCCTCACAAGGAAACATACGAAAGAAATAATGTCTCACCCTAATATTTACAAGTTTCTTCCCACCACTTCGCTCTTTGACTTTTTGGATGCTAACACTTTCTATCCAATTTCGTTTCGCGTCGTTCGTTTTAAGATTGCCGATGATTCATACGAAACGCTCATTACAAATTTAGATAAAACCGATTTCCCGCCGTCGGAGCTAAAAATGCTTTATAGTAAACGGTGGGGTATTGAAACGTCGTTCAGAGAGTTGAAATATGCCGTGGGGCTTATCAACTTCCACGCAAAAAAGCAGGAATACATTGTCCAGGAAATTTTCGCAAGACTAACCATGTATAACTTTGCTGAGATGATTACCTCACACGTAGTCATTCAGCAGATGGATTCCAAACTCGTCTATCAGGTGAACTTTACTATAGCCATACATATTTGTAGATATTTCTTGCGTTGTTCTGACAATGTAATCCTGCCCGATGTAGAAGCCTTGATTCATAAGAATATTTTACCTGTTCGTCCAAACCGGACGGATAAACGCAAAAACCGCTGTAAAACGGCAGTCAGCTTCACCTATAGAGTAGCATAGTTCGGCGTATTTGTACAGCCTTTTAAGCAGATTTTTCAATCGGCTTTCTTGGCATGCACTTTTTTAATTGTATAAGCGCAACAAAGGAAAATTTTTGTATTTCCGTGTTACGCTTTGCGTGGCTTAATTTTTGATTTTCTCTAACTTAATGACATTGCCGATATGGGGCGCTTTTTCACTGATAGGAAAGGCTCCTTAAAATGAAACAATGGGATACCGTTTGTCACATTGATACAATAATTTCTGCGAGACAGGCCGCATAATTGGCGGTTTACAGCTTGCTATTATAGGCTGATCAGAGCTATAATTGAGCTGAAAGGATGTGCTTAATTATGGAGCGGATTGTAAAGAAAATGCCGCCGTCAGCGCCTATAATACCAAAGAAACTGCGGGTGGCGGCCTATGCCAGAGTGTCTACAGGGAAAGAGGCGATGGTGCATTCCCTGTCGGCGCAGGTCAGCTATTACAGCGAAATGATACAGAACCGTCCCGGATGGCTGTATTGCGGCGTATATGCGGATTATGCAGTTACAGGAACAAAACAGGAACGGCCGGAGTTTCAGCGGATGCTTGCCGATTGCAGAACAGGAAAGATTGATATGATAATTACAAAGTCAATTTCCAGACTGGCGCGGAACAGTGTTGATCTGCTTGAAACTGTCCGGGAACTGAAAAACCTTGGTATTGACTGTTATTTTGAAAAAGAAAATATCCATTGCATAAGCGGGGACGGAGAGTTGTTACTCTCCATCCTCGCTTCATTTGCGCAGGAGGAAAGCCTATCGGTTAGTGAAAACCTCAAGTGGAGGATCCGGAATAAGTATAAGGTCGGGATTCCCAATACCTTTACCATTCTAGGCTATGACGTGAAAAAGGGCGTACTTACTGTGAATCCGGAAGAAGCGGAGATTGTAAAAATGATATTTGCGGACTACCTTAGCGGAATGGGAAAAACGGCAATTGTCAAAAAGCTCCACGAATCGGGGGTAAGGCCGAAGCTGAATGGGGAGTGGGACAGCCGGAAAATCCACGATATTATTTGTAATGAAAAGTATGCAGGAGACTTGCTGATGCAGAAAGGATATATCAGCGACCACCTTACTAAGAAAAATAGGAAAAATAACGGCGAACTGCCGCAATATCTGGTGAAAGACAATCATGAGCCGATTATTGACAGAGACACATTTGAAAAGGCACAAAGAGAAATGACCAGGCGTGCCGGACAGTATCATCCAAGGTCAGACATTACGGCAAAGTATCCGTTCACCAGTAAAATTGTGTGTGGCATATGCGGGAAACACTACAGGCGGAAAATCAATAATTCCGGCACAAAATACGAAAGGGTCATATGGGTCTGTTCGACCTACAACACGCTGGGGAAAAGCCTCTGCGCGTCAAAGCAGATTCCTGAAAGTACCCTGCAAAGCCTGACCGATGGGTTGAAGGTGCACAGCATGGTTGCGTATCCTGATAAAACGATAAAAATCACTTTAGAGGATAGTACTGAATTAGTAAAGGGGTTGGAATCATTATGAACAGACAGGTTACCGTGATTCCGGCCGTTATGCCGCAGTTCGTGAACAAAAAAACATTCATTCAGAAAAAGCGCGTGGCTGCGTATGCCAGAGTATCAACCGATTTTGAGGAACAGCAGTCCAGTTATGAGGCGCAGGTTGATTATTATACGAGGCATATTCAGTCCAATGAAAACTGGCAGTTTGTGCAGGTATACACCGATGAGGGTATATCGGCAACGAGCACCAAAGGGCGTGACGGATTCAACCGGATGATTGCTGACGCTATGGATGGAAAAATTGACCTTATTATTACAAAGTCGGTCAGCCGCTTTACTCGAAATACTGTGGATACGTTGACCACTGTGCGCAAGCTGAAGGATAAAGGGGTTGAGGTGTATTTCCAGAAAGAGGCTATATACACATTAGACAGCAAAGGTGAACTGTTGATTACTATTATGAGTTCACTGGCACAGGAGGAAAGCAGGTCTATTTCGGAAAACGTCACATGGGGCGTGCGGAAACGCTTTGCGGACGGAAAGGTCAGCCTGCCCTACAAACATTTTCTTGGGTATAAAAAAGGGGAAAACGGCCTGCCGGAAATTGTGGAGAAGGAAGCGGAAACGGTGCGGCTGATCTACAGGATGTTTCTGGAAGGGAAAACCGCCGGAGCAATAGCACGGCATTTAATAGTTATAGGCGTACCTACACCGACAGGAAAGCAAAATTGGAATCCGGCGACAGTCAAAAATATCTTAAAAAGCGAGAAGTACAAAGGATCGGCAATCCTGCAAAAAACCTATACCACTGATTTTCTGACAAAAAAGAAAAAGGTCAACGAGGGTGAAATCCAGCAGTTTTATGTGGAAAATAGCCATCCGGCAATTGTGTCCCCCGAGGTATATGAAATGGTTCAGTATGAGTTCCAGAAGCGGAAATCCGCCAAAGGCTATATGACCGGGAACAGCCCGTTTGCCAGCAGAATCGTCTGCGGACAGTGCGGCGGGTTTTTCGGCAGCAAGGTCTGGCATTCCAACAGCAAATATCGAAAAGAAATATGGCAGTGCAACCATAAATTTACGAATCAGGAGAAATGCAGAACCACGCATTTATATGAGAAAGATATTAAAAAGGCTTTTGTGGATGCGTTTAATAATATAATAGAGAATAAGGATGAAATACTGCGGGAATATGGGAAAATCATTGACAGACTGACCGATACCTCCGCACTTGATAGGGAGGACGATAAACTGCGGGAGGAACTCGAAACGGTCACCGTGCTGCTCCGTAGCTGCGTGGATGAAAACGCGCGTTCCGCGCTGAACCAGGCTGAATATACAAGGAAATACTCGGAGCTGAAAGACCGGTTTGACAGGGTTCAGCAGAATATCGCCGCCATCAGCAATAAGCGGATGGAGCATGCCGCAAAACGTCAGGCCATTGCGGAGTTTATGGAGATATTGCAAAAACGAGATGGTCTGATTACTGAATTTGACGAGAAACTCTGGAACGCCGCCGTGGAAAAAGTCATTGTTTATATTGATAGTGAGATTAAATTTGTGTTCAAGGGTGCCTATTAATTGCCATTTATCAAGTTTGATATTATCGTTTATTTTACAACATGACGGAGAATGTGTTTTTTTGTCATATTCCATTTTCGGGGAGGTTTGCAAGCCCTATGAAATTGCAGATAATATCAATTTGTTGTGTGGTTTGACCGTTTATCTTAACACGCTTATGGATTACGATTTTTTTAATAAACTCATGCAGAATAACGGTATTCAATCAGAAATAGAGAGGCAAATCATAATCAATTGCGGCATACAATGAGCGGCACCTGCTTGAATGCAAAGCGTTTGTGCATGTAAACAGGTGCTACTGTTTTATGAAAATCATTTTTGCTACTAATGGGGAAATGTAAATACTAAAATTCATTTAATAATCTTTTTCCATTTCAAATAATAGATTAATTATTTGTTCAAAGTATTTTGCTTTTTGAGGTGAAATCTTATTTAATTTTTCGAAAATGTTTTTAGTAGTTCCTGTAGTATCACCAGTTAACAAATAATCAATATTAATGCCTAAAGAAGTTTTTAGCTTATATAAAGTTTCGGCTGACATACCTTTTTTACCGCGTTCAATGTCACCATAAAAAGTTAATGATACATCAATTTTTTCAGCCATATATCCTTGATTTAACTTTAAACGTAATCTTTCATTACGCAAACGCTCACCGATTTCTTTCATAAGTATTTTATCCATCATATAGCCCTCCTAAAAAACAATCTATAAATTATATTATACAAATAATAAGTTGTAATTAATACAATCAATAGTTGACAAATTAAATATTATAGATTATAATTTAATGGATAATTGTTTTGTAGATGTGATTTACAAAGATTTTAATGGAATTATTATATATATGATATTCTAACAAAGGCAGGCTTTTTATGAAATATGATAACCGAAAAAAATTCAATGATTTTATTAATGATCTGGAGCAATGTAGCATAAGAAAGCAATATCAAAATATGAACGATATTTATGCTGAAATGGAAAGGCTGAATTCTTGTGACAAAAAAGAGTTTGAAACTATAGGAAAAGTGCATACATATTTTGTACCGCTTTTGGAGAAAGGACAACTACAGCTGCCATATGAATTGATATACAGAAGGGGCATCCATGAAAACGATCAATTCATGATTCGAGTTGTATATGATATTGACAACCACGAATACCTTATAACCGCTGGAAACGGATTTAGATTATTATCGGTCAGAACTATTTCAAAATACAAGGTTACAGTTGATAAGACTTACTGCATTTATATCAACAATATCGGCAAAGCTAAACTTAATTTGAAACAAGGCGATATTATACAGATTACTTTGATTGATAAAGCTATTCTGCTAAATAAATTCGAAAGGCCTTATCCATATATGACATATTAATTTTTCAGAAAGACGTGAGAAATTTGGTGTTACCGCAAATCCTAAATAATAATTTAACAGTTATCTTAATTATAGTAAATATAATTTCTATTGTTTTTATTATATTTAACTTGAAGTTTCAGCACAAAGCCATTAATACAGACTATTTGACGGGTGCATATAACCGGCGGTATTTAGATATCTGCATCGCAAAAAAGATTCGCTTATGCAAAAAGGACAATCATACATTTGCCTGTATATTGATTGACATAGATCACTTTAAGCAAATAAATGACATATATGGTCATTGTACAGGAGATCGTATTTTAAAAATAACCGTTGATTTGCTTAAAAAATGTCTTGTCGATAAAAGAGGCTTTGTTGCACGATACGGCGGGGATGAGTTTTATATTGTGCTGCATACGGACAGTCTTGAAGCGCTTAGAACGGTCGTAGGAGAGATCAAAACTACTTTTGATGACTATAATTCTTCAACTGATATTACACATAAAATACGTTATTCCATCGGGTATGATCTATTTAATTTGATGTGGCGCGATTGCAATAGTTTCCAAAACCATATAGATATGCTGATGTATGAAGATAAAAAAGCAAAATCATAATATAAAAACTAATCAAATATTACAATAATATATCAAATTAGTTAAATTAGTATAAAAACATTGTGATATACCAGATTTTATGATATGATTATGGAAGTAGTGTTAATTTTCTACACGTTTAATAAATTTATGACAGTAGGTAATTCTCAAATGTGAACTAAAAAATAAGCTTTAAAAAAATCTCAGACAAAAATTACTTATAACAACAAAGGAGTGGGTTATTCATGAAACATATTGCAAAATTAATGATAATAATGAGCCTTGTTATGATGCTAGTTATTCCAGCCGATGCTATTACACTGGAAGAGTTTTTATTAGGTGAAGGATCAGGCTTAGGGATCGATGTGACAGAGAGTAATATTACCTCATATTATGGCGGCGATGATATAATTCCATCTATGGCAAGAGCAATTCTGGAGGAAGAGGGACGAACGAATTACATTGCTTCCCGAGTTCAGCCGGACGAGGATTTTTGGTGCGATACAGAGCATACATCACCAGATAAGTCGGTTTCGGTGAGCGGTTCGGAAGTAAGCACATCAGTTTCTCGCTTTTCTACATTGTCAACTGGGGGTAGTTACAACAATAGTATTTCCCCCTCAGCAAACAATCTGATTAAACAACCGCAAATTCCATCAAGGGGTGGTTTTAGCGAGTATGTTTCGCCTTATAGTGGAGAACTGACACTGAATTTTCAGGACGTTTCACTCAAAAGCAGGAATAATTCGTATTTCAATCTTAACAGGGTTTACCAAACAAATCAAGCAGTTTTAGGTGATAAATATGCCTACCAAGAGGGTAGTACGTGGTATGAAGGTTTTACAAACTCAACATATTTACATGATAGGTATGCCCTTGGATTGGGTTGGAGTTTCGGATTTCCGTCCGTTGAGGTTAGGGGTACTGACGACGCTTCAAAAGAGCTCTTCTACCATAATGGATCTGGAAATGTGTACAAGGTTAATTTCAGTAGCACTTCAAGTAATTTGGAAAATTACTATTCTGAAGATATTCGGTTCCACAGTGGAAGTGCAAACCTCCCCAACTGCAAATATTATGTAAAATCCATCGATGGCACAATCCAATATTTCGGCAGTGACGGCAGTTTGATGATGATAGCTGACAGATTTGGTAATAATACTGAATTTGAATATATATGGCGTCCTGTGTCAAACATTGTCCCCAACGGGATGTTTGAATACAGCGAAAATATAGGTATATGGCAAAGAGAAAATTCCTATATGAATTATGATAGTAGCGGAATTATGAAATTCAGCAATATATCGACTGTTCGTCAGAGCAGCAAGGCGGTATCCGATTTTATAAAAGTTGATGCGGATACGGAATATGATTTTCGTGGATGGTATGTTGCTGACGCAAGCATTGGAAACAGCAGATTCAGCGGCACAGTTAAAATAAAGATCTTGTCCTACGATGAAAATAAGCAACCAATCAACAATTCAAATTGGATGGTACTGGATACAAATGATTTTACGGGCGATATTACTACATGGTGTAAAGAAACAGCACAATTCAACACAAATTATACGACGGAGTATGTTAAAATTTCACTTGAGGTTGATTATGGCAAGGGAGAAATGGCATTTGACCACATCTGCTTAGACAAATCAAGAAACCAAATAAGCAAAATTACCGATTCTACAGGAAGAACAATGACTTTCAATTATGGAAATTATTTATATGATAGAGATCTGGGAGATGAAAATCCACTTACTATCACTTTATCATCGAGTGGAACGGAAACACGGGTATTCACATACGAACGCAAACGTGAGTTTTACACTTTTATCAGGAAAACTCCGTTAGGAACATACACGGAAGATGTATGTTTTTGGATTTTAGGGAAATACCGCGAGCAGAATATTATAAAACAAAGCTATTCATATGAACCGACTGTATCCCTACAAGAATATTTTTCATTTTTCCATGAGGATAAAATGAGCGACGATTCCTATTATACATCTCGTCCATATATGACATCTCTACAAATGAATAATACTAAGACAACATATGGATACAGTCCTGCAACCAAAAAGTTAGGTGATTCCGGATATTATGAAACGCAAAGAATTAGCAATCGCTATGATTCGTACAGTAAACTTGGAACTAACGGCATATGGATGTGGTATGGACAGCTAAATAAAATAAATTATACATACACAGGAAATTTGGATGAAAATTTAAAAACAAATGTCACAACAGACAATGGATTTTCTACAGAATACCAGTTTGATGATTCTAAATATTCATATATTATTACTTCCGGCGACGGAAAGACGGTGGATACTAGATACACAAATGACCTAATAATTAAAGACAAACCTAAAGAAATATATACGGAAATAACGCAATTAGGTGAGCCGACAATTGAAACATATAAGTATTTTGAATATGACCTGTATGGGAGCGTCATTTCAGAAACCCTTCCTATGACACCTGCCGAAAAGGTGAACAAAGCCAAATTTAAGAAAATTTATAATTATAGCTATACTCCGTTTGGCATTTTTATAGAGAGATTTATAGATAGCACCACATGGTATAATGATAAAGCTAAGCCGGCAGTCACTAATTCTATGCAATATGACGCATCCGGGCGGTTGTCTAAATTCACAGACACTAAAGGGCAGGAACAGGTATATACTTATGAATATGGACCGGACGATTTATATACATGGCTTCCTACCCATGTCAAGCAGTTTGACATCAACAATACACATAATTTGTTAAATTATAATAGTATCGTGAATTATTCCAAATGGAACAACGGAATCTATCCAGGTATCATAATGGAGGATAGTGAAGACGAGAGTTGTTATAAATCTTATGTATACTCCTTTTTATATGATGTTTTGACGGACGCTGGCAATGAAAATAATGAATTTATGTATTATAATTATGACAATTTTGGTAGGGTAGTGAATACTTATAGTCCCGCATTAAAAAATGAAAATGGAAATTTTATTTTCAACAAAACGGAATATGTTTATGATTCAACCGCTGTTTGTGAAGAATATGACAATATTAATCTATATAGAATAGATGAATATAATTGCACTGTGGATGATTTTGCTTGGACAGCTTTTATAGACACAAACCGCAAAGTAATTCAGCATACAGTGAAGTGGTATGATGATTTTGGTAAGATAATGCTGAGTGGCATTGAAGATGAAAATGGTAATATAATTTATGAAAAATACGAATATGATAACTATGGAAATATAGAAAAGCAAACTGATTTAAGCGGAAACTATAAAACCTATACATATGATTGCTTCGGCAGAAAGCGTACATCGTCGGACAGGAATAACAATACAGCCTATTATGATTACGGCACAGATAATATAAAAACCTACTTCAGAGGCAACGGTGGAACAGGCGCGGAGGAAAACCATACTTTGCAATATTTCGATGTTCGTGGTATGACAACAAGCAGCAGCATATATCCTGATGGCTGGAACGGAACTCCTATAACATCCTACTATATTCATGACCTTGCCGGTAATGTCACAAGCTTTACTGATGGCAGAGGGAATGCCACCACATATGAATATGATGAGTTGAATCAGCTTGTAAAAACCCATCTACCAGGATTCAGCAGCAATCAATACTATACAAACGGATATAATAAAAATGGCAGCCCCACCTTTTCTAAACAGTATGACGGCAATAATGGAAACAGCAAAACCAATACCAATGCTATCTTGTATGATTCAAGATATCTGCCATTTTACAGACAGGACAGCACTACAGAATTCAATGCCGCCGAAACATATACTTATACAAAGACTAAACAGCTTTATACCAAGACTGACAGAAAAGGAATTCTCACAAGCTTTGATTATGATAATATGGATAACTTAATTACAAGCACAACTCCTAATGATACTATCGGCTTCTATTACAGCTCGTTTGGCAATGTGGCAAAATATGAGTATACAGGGCACGAAACGTTGACAAAGGAAAATAATCATTACGGCAGAATTGAGGAACGATACCAAGGCAGCTATAACACAAGCTTTCAATATAATATTCTTGGAAATATTACTAAAATGACTGATCCTTTTAATTTAGTTACTGATTATGATTACGATACGCTGAATCGACTCGAAACAGTGACAACAGACGGTATTACAGCAGAATATGATTATTATGATGATAATATGCTGAAAACTGTTTCATACGGCGGTATGATAACTACTTATACATATGATAACGCAAACAGAATGTATTCAATGGTCACAAAAAGAGGAAATACGGTAATCCGCAGCGAAATATATTCATATGATGGTAATAATAATGTTACAACCATTCAGGGTGAAAACGGCACTAAATCATATGATTATGATCCAACAAACAGACTAACTTGTGAAACAGACGGAAGCCGCACGATAGTTTATTCTTATGATGCATATGGGAATAGAGATGCTATAACAATTAACGGAACTCTAACTGATTATGACTATGACGGTGTAAATCGCTTGAAATCAGTCGGTAACACACAGTATTCTTATGACAGGAACGGAAATCTGATTTCAGACGGCGAAAGCACATATGAATATGATGATAGGAATAAGCTAGTCTCATATACCAAAAACGGTGTAACCACAAATTATACTTACAATGCGGAAGGGCTGCGCATTGCGAAAAATGATTTCCGCTATCATTTGGACAATAATGGAAATGTTATTGCTGAGAGTAATAGTACAGGCGTACAATCCCAAACAATGCTCGGACATAAGCCATTAGGTAAAAAAATAGACGGTACTTGGTATTACTATATTTACAACGCTCACGGCGATGTTGTTAATATGGTAGATAGTAACGGAAATGTCCTGCGCAATTTTACTTATGATGCATGGGGAAACCCCGTTAATCAGAACACCTCAAGCACACTAAATAGAGCGGTTGCCCAGGAGGTTGCAGAACCAGCAGCAACACCCACTTCCACTCCCGCCCCATCTCCAACCCCCGAACCTGCTCCAGCTTCCAGACAAACAATACAAACAATGATGGATGCTGATTATGTTCTGCAAGAGGAAGGTAAGGTATATATAAGCGATATGGATTGGATAAGTTCCACCAATGGATGGGGACCTGTGGAACGTGATATGAACAACAAAGAATGGCCTGCAAATGATGGTAATACAATTACAATTAATGGTGTGCAATACCAAAAAGGGATTGGCTGCCATACCATTTCAGAGGTGCAAGTAGCGATTAATCGGCAATACGATTTGTTTGAAACTGTTATCGGTGTGGACGATTATACACCGTCTGGTTATGGAATGGTTATTTTTAAGGTATATGGCGACGATGTGCTTCTATATGAATCTCCGATTATGACTGGCAGCGATGATGGATTGCCGATTAGTATTGATGTCAGCAACGTGAACGTTCTTAAACTTGTGGCTGACAACACGGCAAATTACAACCACGCAGACTGGGCTGACGCAAAACTTACGCCAAAACCCGCCACTATTGAACCGTTGTTGGACAATGTCCGATATGCGGGAGAATATTATGACGCAGAAAGTGGGTTAGTATATCTTAGAAACCGTTACTATTGCCCATCTACTGGAAGGTTTACACAAGAAGACCCAATGAGAGATGGGTTGAATTGGTATCAGTATGCAGGAAACAATCCTGTTATGTATATGGATTCATGGGGGCTATATGATGAAACTATACTAAATCGACTACTAACATGTATTAGAATCTCTACTGGCGAAATAACTGTAACATTGGCTAATGGTTATATAGTTAGTGCTGATGCGGCACATATAGCAGCTAATAATGCTCGTAATGATTTAAAGTCAAATACACAATACGTGGAATTATGGGATCCTGATACAGAATTATACAAGTTAATATCACAAATTGTTAGTGACGAGGCTTACGAAAACGGCAATTCTAAGGAAGCGGTTGATAGGGCACTTCTATTAACAAAAGAATATTGGGATGACTATTATCGAAAACAAGGTTTTAATGAATTTATCGACACGGCACTAATAGCAGGCGCTGTTTTATTAGTTGCAAAAGGTGGATTATCTGCTGGAGCGACGGGTATAAGTATCGGAACTAATTTGGGCAAGCTAGGAACATTAGTTGAGAATCCTGGAATCAAAGTCATTTGGAGTTCAGCAACATCGCATGCTCTAAGTAGGATGACAGAGAGAGGTGTAACAAATGAAATGGTTGAAAACTGGGTTGCTAATGGAAAAGCACTGCAACAAGCTGGTGATAAACTTGCTTTCATCACACGGGATGGTGTTGCGGTAGTTACAAATGCTGGAAAGTTGATTACAGCATACGGTAAAGATTATTTTGATCCAGCAATGCAGAAGTTAGTTGAAATGTTATTTAAATAATATTGGAGGGTGATGAAATGGATATGGAAAAACTTAAATCTATTATAATTAATTGGGATCCTATAGATCTTATTAGCGTCGGATGTCCAAATGATGAATATGATTTAGAGGTTAATAAAATAAGTAAAATTTGTACTGAAACTAAGGCAGGTAAAAATGAACTAGCTCTAACTATTTATAATGTATTTTTAGAAATGTTTGGAGATGACATTTTTACTAAAAATATTGACGAATGTATTGAAATTGCAGAAAAATATTATCGAAATTGATTTAAAGTACTAAAGTTCGGCGAGAGGATAATTATGACTAAAAAAACGCAATTGCGACATCTTATATTAAATTACATGAAAGGCAATTATGACATTAGTACCTTTTGTAGTGAATTTGAAAGAATCTACTATCATGTAGAAAATGATAGCGATAGCATATCAAATGCAGAAGCTGATTGTTTTAAAAAGATTGCTTCTTTTGCAAGCAGATATTCAAATCACAAAGTAGATATAAGCAGATTTCCTAATGTATACACTTCGGAAAAAGATATAAAGGAACAAATTGACGTATATATTAATAAAGGATTTATAGAGTATTGATGTGGTTATTGTTCCATAATTATAATTATTTTAGGAAGTGATAAATAATGTTATTTGCAAGACAAGCATACTTTATGATCTCACTACAAAAGATTCTTGTTTTAGTGAGAAGCAATCTAGATGATGAAAATTATATAAATCTTCTATGTATCGCACTAGATTGCATGCAGACATGCAGCAAAGATATACTAATGTATAAGAGGTTAGATATGTCGTTAAGAAAACTTAAAAATATTTACCCTCAATCAGAAAACACATATTTGTATATTCTAAAAAAAGATAAAAATAAACCATATTGTGATAACTGGAGTGTGGTTGAGAAAACAAACCCATTTATTATAAACTACATCGTTGAGGTGATAAGGCTACTAGAAAATCATAACAATGAGCAAGCTTACGATTTAGTCGACATTTTACATGCTTTATCCGAGGCAATTCTACAGTACAACAAATGGAATAAGAAAAATTTTTATATGAATTATTTTGCTCCCTATAACCTAAAATGGGGTAAAAATATCGGAAATGAAATATTGTAATGTGTCATGGGGACATATGACAGGGATGGAGAGATAGATAAAATATCTCCCATCCCCCAATAATTAAACAAAAATACAATGCGGCGGGGCGTGAATTTAGAAAGGCACGATTTACCATCACCAGATGATGCTTGGCGTATAATTTCTAAGAAAGCCACCAAGGAAATGCTTGAAACTGTCGGGGTAAAAGGTGCTAAATAGTTTTTTAATGCAATGACAAAATATGCTCGAAGTGCAGCTGATAACGGCATAAAAACATGGGTAAAAATGGTATTAAATTAGGACAACAATGTATATATGGTATAATTATTGTATCAAATAAAGATTGTTTATACAATGAGTAGGAGGTAAATAGTTATGTTGACCACCAAACAAATCGCAAGAATGAACCTGTGGATGATTAATAATGCTCGTCCATATGATTTGGCTAAATTCAATTATGTGAATAACAGTGGCTCAAAGGAAGCAATTGTAAATGAAATGATAAAATATCAAAACCCGGATGGTGGTTTTGGAAATGGTTTTGAATGCGATATTATTGCACCTGTGTCAGCAGCTATTCCCTCAGCTGAAGCAATTTTTCAAGCATATGATTATAATCTTGATACCAAGTCTGAATGGTTTGTAAAACTACTTTCATATTTTGAAAATTCAATAATGAATATCCCAAAATATTGGGAAGATGCTCCTAAAGAAGCATTAAATTATCCTCATGCACCATGGTGGAATTATGAACTGTGCACCACATTTAGTCCAAATCCTTGTGCAGTTGTTGCCTCTGCTTTTATTCTTTATGGTACCGAAAGTCAAAAAGAATTAGGATGTAAAATTGCTAAGGATTGTTTTAGATTGCTTGTCAGTAATGATTTTTGTGGAGATCATGATAGCTTGAATATATTAACCTTAATAAATAAGTTGATGGAACTAAATTCTTCTTTAATCACTGATGAAATAATTTCTGCTATGAAACGTAGAATTACTGAAAATGTTTGCTTTGACAGTGCATTATGGAGCGAATATAAATTTCAACCCTTAGATTTTATTGATAGTCCAAACAGTTTTTGGTATGACTGTGTTAAACAAGGTATAGAAGAAAATCTTGAATATTGGATTAACAATATAAATGAACAAGGCGTTTGGAACCCTAATTTTTCTTGGGGAATTGATAGTGAAACATCACGACAAGTTACTGAAAATTGGAAAGGTTATATTGCTGTTAAAAGAGTTAGAATTTTCAAGAACTTCTAATTGTGATGACAAAACTAACAAGCATCATATATATAATAGCTTTATAAAACTCACAAGCAATCACTTCTAACGAGGTGGTTGCTTTTTTCATACCCTTTTAGATTGGAGGTGATACTTATGGCAGATAATTTCGGCTTAAAAATAGGAATTGAGGGTGAAAAGGAATTTAAAAATGCACTGCGTGACATAAATCAATCCTTTAAGGTTTTAGGCAGTGAGATGAAACTTGCAACCTCTCAGTTTGATAAACAGGACAAGAGTATTGAGGCTGTTACTGCAAGAAATCAAGTACTTTCAAAAGAGATTGATGCACAAAAAGATAAAATATCTACTCTTGAAAAGGCACTGCAAAATGCTTCTGACTCCTTTGGCGAAAATGACAAGCGTACACAGGCTTGGGTTATTCAGCTTAATAATGCAAAAGCTGGGCGGACATATTGGGTGATACAGTGCTTGCGACAGCATTACTCGACAGACTGACACATAAATGTCAAGTATTATCATTCACGGATGATAGCTATCGGTTAGCTCATAGAAAGCAAATTTTTTCAAAAAACGAAAAATGAAACTAGGGAACTTTATTTGCCAAAAAGCAGGGATTTCTACTTGACAGTAACACATCAAATATGTAAAAAGAAAAACAAGCTAAAACCGCATGTTTTATTAAATAAATCGGCTGGGTTAATTAGCTCTGGAGAATTTCATGAGGCTCAGGCTTTGTTACAAGAAATTAATATCAACCTAAAAAAATATGACTCAACATGCAAAGCTATTTATTATAATAATTCCATATGTGTTTATTTAGCTTTAAATAATCTTGAAAAAGCTCAAGAATATAATAGCAAGTTGATGGAGATTCAAATAGTCAAGTCATTATCCACCAGAGTAAAAGAATCTATTTATGACACAGAGGCAATGTTATATATCGCTAGCGGTGATTATAAAAAGGGGGAAAGCATTTTAAAATCACTTTTAAAATATAGGTTATCCATGAATTTAAAATTAGATTGTATGTTTAGACTTGCCTTAATTGATATAAAAGAAGGTAAACTTGCCGATGCGAAAGAAAAACTAAATTACATTATTATGAATGGGAATAAACTTTATATAGTTAAAGAAGCTCAGATTAAATTTGATCAACTAAGTGGCTAAATCTTTTATAATTTCTAATAAGTGCTCATTAAATTTAAATGTATATAATTGTAAATTTGAGTAAGGGTAAGCGTTGTGTGTAGAAGTACAGCAAGAGGATAATTATGACTAAATAAACGCAATTGCGACATCTTATATTAAATTACATAAAAGGCAATTATGACATTAGTACCTTTTGTAGTGAATTTGAAAGAATCTACTATCATGTAGAAAATATCGAAGGTTATGCAATACGGCCAAGAACAACCATATGGCAGTGCTTTTCAAAAGTCAATGGATGTTAACAATCAAAAATTGGAGTATTATATGGTGATATTGAACCATCATTTTTCTTAACATAATTTACACAAAATCCTATATTAAATATCGTATGTTTTAAACTATTTTCTTCACGTAGATTAAAAATTTCAGTAACTTGTTATGGGGGTTAACTGTTCGTTGTGTGCTAAGGTGGTGACCGGGAATAGGAAAAAAGGATTTGTATAAAATTTCCTCTGTAGATTGACATTTTTCGTATTGCGTGTTATAATGTTTTAATAGGGTTTAGTTGGATTTATCTCGAAGTGCGAATAGGACGTTATCCAAACTGAGACAACAAAAAAGCCCCCATAGATTGCTCTCTAAGGACTATTTAAAAGTTGCTAAGGTGTGAATGTAATAGTTGCTAAGGTTATTAAGGTTGGAAATCGATGGAGGCAAAACAATGGATAAAAATCACTTCCCCGTCCTCTGTGGTAGAACGTTTTTTGCGCTTCTATTGGAAGGGGCAAAGCAAAGTATAAACGAACGCAAAAAATGGAGCGAAAGTATTGTATAAAAATTAAGGAGGATTCCAAATGAGTAACGAACCTGAAATCATTTCGCCAGAGAAATGGGTAAATCTTGAGGATATAGCGGTTCACCTCAGTTTAAGCGAAGATACCGTTCGGACGTGGGTAAAAGAAGGCAAACTGCCGTTCTACCGTGCGGGTAAGCGATACAAGTTCAAAATCTCTGAGGTCGATGAATGGGTACGAGAGGGGAAAATTAGGGAATGATAAGTTATAAATGGTTTAATATTATTATGTTGATTGATTGGAGGTGGTGATATGGCCAAATTTTCGGATCTGATACAAACAGCAACTTCAAACGCCCCAAGGCTGGGCGATTTCCGAGGCAATAAGACTGCGTTGTTCAATGCAGCAATCAAGGCATTATCTCAATTTTCGCCGTTTGATTATGGCTTCACGGCTTCTAATCCCATACAGATATTGGATTTATTTTGCGGTGCGGGAGGAACGTCTCTCGGGTTTGCAGCAGTAAATCGGGTAGTGCCTTTGTTTTGTTTTTTAGCCGGATGCGATATCAATCCTGTATCAGCTGCAACCTACAGTAAAAACTTTGGAACGCCGACTATTTGTGAAGACATCCTCAAAATAGCAGACACACCCTCAAGCATTCGTGCGTTTTTAGATAGAGTTGGTTTCGATGCCGCGAAGCCCACGATACTAATCGGTTGCGCTCCATGTCAGGGCTTTTCGTCGCATAGAAAAAAGCACTGGGACAATGAGGATGACGAACGCAACAGTTTAGTTATAGCTTTCTCCCGTATCGTTGCTGAGGTTAATCCCGACGTATTTGTAATGGAAAATGTGCCGGAGTTTTTATCAAATAGATATTGGAGATATTTCAGTAAAGCCCGCAAGGCGTTTTATGCATCGGGATATTTGGTTAAACAAAATATATATAACTCTGCTGAATTCGGTGTGCCACAGGAGAGATTTCGATCTATCATCATCGGGATGAAGAAGGAATTCCTGCTTCCACAAGGATTTTATGCGTCGGAAGAATACAAGACTGTGCGTGATGCGATTGAGGATTTGCGTCCACTTGAGTCAGGCAACGCCGATCCGATCGATGCACTTCATAAAGCTGTCGCTCATAAGCATAGTACTATCGAAGTTATAAAAAAAGTCCCTCATGATGGTGGCAATCTACCAGAGGGCGAGGGACCAGAATGTCTGAAGAGAGTCAAAGGGTTTTATGACGTGTATGGACGGCTTAGTTGGGATAAACCTGCAATTACTATCACACATTATGCGCGCAATCCTGCGAGCGGCCGTTATACGCATCCTGTTCAAGACAGAGGCTTGACAGCGAGGGAAGCGGCAAGACTACAAAGCTTCCCTGACGGTTTCCAATTTAAGGGCAAGTCCGACGATATCTACCGTCAGATAGGAGAAGCGGTTCCTCCCTTGCTTTCTTGTGGAGTTGCCGTAAATGTATTGATAGAATATCTATCAAAAGAGCCGACAACTACTCAGTTGGAAAACGGGGTAGGTGTTATTGAGTTACCTGTAAGCAACTCGTATTCCAGCGTAATTGCAGGTATTAAGAATACAAGGAGGCGAGTGTAATATGCGGTTCACTTGTGTCGACAGCTTTTCTGGAGCGGGTGGTTTGTCGTTGGGTTTGGGCAATGCGGGCTTTGAAGTTCTGTTGAGTTTTGATATAGACAAAAGATGCGTTGAGACGATTCAAAGTAACCCAAAGTATTTCACACATCCTGCTCTCTGCGAAGACATTAGAAATATGCTTGATGGGCGGCTTCTTGGCACAATTGGCTTAAAGCAAGGTGAATTATTCTTGCTTGCTGGCGGGCCACCGTGCCAGGGATTTTCTGTGCAACGCATAGGAAAAGATACCGACAGCCGAAATGAACTTGTTCTTTTATACGGAAAGCTTATCGACGAAGTGCGCCCGATGTTTTTTGTTATGGAGAATGTTTCAGGCATCCAAGGTAAACGAGGCAATATGATTCTTGCAGAGTTAATAAAGAGGATGAACTCTATCGGATACCATGTCCACAAGCATCTCGTCGATGCAGAGAACTATGGAGTTCCACAACGCAGAAAGAGAATCCTTCTTATCGGAGAACGAATCGATATTGGTTCGACGTATACATTCCCTGAACCTACAGGTGAGAGGCATACAGTCCGAGAAACAATAGCATTTTTGCCGCCACCGCCTGAAAATGGAAAGCCACACCGAGATTATCCTCTACATAGACGCGATAGATTGTCTGAAAAAAATTTAAAGCGAATACGTGCGTTGAAACAAGGGCAAGGACGAGATTATCTACCTAAAGAATTATTAGCTGACTGTCACAAAGTAGACAGTTCCATAATTGGACATCGCAACGTATACGGTAGGATGTCGTGGGATGATGTCGCCCCGACGATTACAGCGCGCTTTGATAGCTTCACGCGAGGCTTGTTTGGGCATCCAGACCAAGCGAGGAGCATTTCGCTTTGCGAGGGAGCCTTACTCCAAACATTCCCCTTGGACTTTATGTTCACGGGTTCAAAGATAGAAATTGCACGCCAGATTGGAAATGCAGTACCTCCTAAACTGGCTAAGATTATCGGGGAGAGTATACTCGACTACTACAAAGGAAAGAGGTGAGCTACGTGTCGTATCAAGCTATAACCAAGCGTTATTTGAGGAGTCTACAACAGGCCTATGTTGACTCTCTTGCAGATAATCAGCATACGGCTGAACTGTCGTTCCGTCCTCCATTGGATACACTGTTCCGAGAGTTGGCAACGGAACTCAACGGCAATCCAGATATTGTCGTAATACTTGAACCGACGAATCAAGATCGTATGGGGCGACCTGACTGGCGCATCCATGACCGGAACACTCTTGGAGTTTATGGCTATATCGAAGCAAAAGGTTTAAAGCCTGACGCTTTCGACATTACGCAACATGAAGCGCAGTTCAATCGCTACCTCTCTTTGGGGCACAAATTGATTATTACGGACGGCATTGACTTCGTCTACTCTTTTGACGAAGGCGCTCGACCGCAGGTCATTTCGCTTATTGATAAGCGACAAATGAGCCGACGAGACTGGTCAACACCTGTGATAAATTCTCAATTTGAGATTATGATGCGTAGATTTTTCGCCGAGCCGTCACCACAATATTGTGATGAGGGAAGACTGGTCGAACTTGTCGCTTTGCGAACACGCTTCCTTTCCGATGAGATTATGCGTTATTCAAGTATTCCTTTGGACGAGGCGATGGATGAAACCGAAAGGAACGCCATATCTCTATTAAACGAGTTGCGGCTACTTTTATATAACCATAATGACCAGAATATGCGCCAAGACAAAGTCTTCGCAGACTTTGCAGCGCAAGTCATTATGTTTACATTGCTTTACGCTCACCGCGTGGAATGCACTGATTTGGATTCACCTACTGATAAAGAGCGCAAGATTAGAAACTATTTATCTCGTGAAATCGTGGATGGACAAGCGTTGCGCCCATTCCTGACAATAATCCACTACATAAATGACCACGGTGATGATGACAGCTTCATTCTAACGTGGACAGATGAGTGTATACATTTTTTGTCGTTCGTGCATATGACCGAACAGCAGCGCCAACGCCCGGATTACCATAAGTTGTTTGAATTGTTTTTTTCAAAATTTGATCCACGCTCTCGCTTCGATTACGGCTCATACTATACACCAAGTGAGTTGGCGGATTGCATTGTGCGTTTGGTTGAAAGTATCGTTCACGATAGTTTCAACGGTGCGAGCATCTTTTCTGACAACAACATCCTTATAGACCCATGCTGCGGAACAGGATCGTTTTTAGAGAGACTAAGGCAAAACGACGCTCATCATGGTACATATTTGCTATGCGGCATTGAGATACTGCCTGCGCCGTATATGTTGGCAAACTACCGAATGGCGGTGCTGAACCAGGAAATTGAAGGGGAGCACTCTCGTTACGAATTGCTGCTTGCCAATGCACTTAGCGACTGTGTCTTCGGCGAACCCGCCGACACAAACACAATTGAAGGTTTCGAACTTCAAAGAGCTTACGAAATCTCTTCACGTCCGATTACTCTTGTGATTGGCAATCCGCCGTCTTCAGATTCATCGAAGACCAACATTGGTGAAGATTTCTGCACAATCAGTGAACTGATGAATGCCTTTCGTCCACCGGCTGAAAGACGCCACGGTAGACAGAATACGCAGAAGCAGATTAACAACCCACATTTACAGTTTCTGCGTTGGGCATGTAATAAATTGGAGCAATCTAACAATCACTCAGTCTTGGCGTACATTGTTCCCGCAACTTTTCTTGAGGCAGAGTCCTATAAGTACGCGCGGAAGTACATCGTTGAGAACTTTTCTTCGGCTTGGGTTGTTTCGGTAGATGCCGATGCCCGTGCAGGAGTTCGTTCTGACAGTATGTTCAAGACACAACAGGGTCGGGCCATTCTCATTGCGACGAGATGCTACGGTGAACAAACCGGTTTGACTGAGTATCGGTATTGCGATATTTCTCGGGTTAGTAAAAATGAAAAAGCGGCGTGGCTCGTTCAGGACGCAACCACATTGTTAGGAACATTTACACGACATATACTCAATGTGTCTAACTATGGTCTCCGTCCGTCACTTCCATTCAACGAGGAATTGTACTCTTGCTATTGGCCGGTGAGTGGTGAAGTTGAACCTAACTCAATATTCAAAAACCATTGCTCTGGCGTGAAACTTGCACCGTCGAGCATATTCACTCATATGAAGACACCTATGCTAAAGCGCCGAAGCAAAGATATCGCACAGCGCGGAGTTCAAGCTGCAGACGATTGGTTAGGGTCACAAGACAAGCCACCGCAAGAAGTCGAAACAACCGCATTTGCCAGTGCGCTTAATGATTGTGGAAACACACAGGCAGTTGATGCTGTCCTTGGCCAGAATATAGTGGATTACGCATTCCGTCCGTTTGTGACAATGAAGGCGTTTTTGTGGCAGGACTTATTACAGAAGTTTAGTCATGTTGGAGGAGGAGGCACACGCCGACGTCCTGAAATTAGCAAGGCGTACTCAGAAGAAGGAACGGTAGGCTTCGCGTTGTCACACTCGCCAAAAGACCAAAAGGATAGCTTGAAGCAGTTTGCCTCCTTCTGCTGGTATTACCCGGACAACGATCTGTGCCGTCGCGGTAATTCGTTCATTTATTTGAATCGTTACTCATCAGGACGACGCGGGCAAGGAGCCTTAATAAGCAACATCAATGACACCCTGTGTGGGCAACTATCAGTACTGTTAGACATTGATGCAGATGCTGCTTCCACTGAGATGGTGTTTTATACGTTTGCCGTTTTGTGTTCACAGGTTTTTCTTGATGAGTTCGAGGGGGCACTGTATACGGTAAACCGCGCCGATATGCGACCGCGGATACCAATTGTTCAGGACGCGGGTGTTTTTCGACAGATTGCCCAAGTTGGGCGTAGGATTGCTGAGTTAGAGAAACGCGATTACATACCCTCGAATCTTGCTAGGTACGATTATGACGCTATCAAGGCACAGGTGCCAACAAACTTTAGACTATTATGGACAAGGGCTATGCAACCATTCGATGAAGAAAATGAAACCATCACTTTGACAGATGGCCATACTGATATCACTATTTCTTGCCCGCTTGATGTTCAGAGAATAAGCATTGCCGGATATGAAGTGGTTAAGAACGCTTGGATGAAGTTCAATTCCTATGACTTCACCCACTGCTCATTTACCGCAGATGATATGGAGGGCTTACTCAATCTTGTGAACAAATTGCTTGAGTATGTTGAATTGGTCGGGGAAATTGACATTGTGATGCATGACGTTATCGAAGGTTGCTATCCGCTGATATTACCGGACGGCGGCGGAGAACCGAGGTGAACCCTTATGTCGGACGTATACGACAAATCAATCCGATCGGCGGTAATGAGCAAGGTGCGGTCCAAAGGCAACAAATCCACGGAACTCCGACTAATTGAGGTCTTTAGCGAGTGTGGTATAAAGGGTTGGCAGCGCAACTACCCGGTCAAGGGACACCCCGACTTCGTGCTTCTGAAAAGGCGAATTGCCGTGTTCGTCGATGGGTGTTTCTGGCACGGACACGATTGCCGTAATACCCGCCCGAAGCAGAACGAGGAATTTTGGAAGGCGAAACGGGTGCGGAACATGGCACGTGACAAGACGGTTACGGAAAAGTTTGAGAGGCGTGGCTGGACAGTTCTTAGGATTTGGGAGTGTGAATTCAAAAAGAGAAACCTCCCAGCATTACTCGAAAAACTCAATGGTTTGTTCAACAAATAAAATATGCTAACTAAGGAGTACAAGATGTGAACTCAACTATTACTTCCCCGTATTGTAAGAAGCCATCTTCAATCTGATGCCATACAGCATCAGATTGAAGATGAGTTGTTAAAGCAAAATCAGAACAGTCCGAAACGCTACGCAAAGAATATGACGTTCTTGCCGAGACGAAATAGGACAATCGGAGGGATATAATGATGTTTGGAGTTGCGCCAAAAGGAAAACAGGAAGAGGTCATGGCTCTTCCCGCAAAAGGACATATCGTTGTTTTGGGAACTGCCGGTAGCGGCAAAACGACCATTGCTTTGCTGCGCGCTCACCACCTTGTCAATATTCCAAATGGTGGTAAAGTGCTGCTCGTCACATTTAATGGTGCTTTGGTCGAATATATGCGTGGGATAAGTAGCTCTCGGTCGACAAAACTTATGGTCGAAAATTACCACAAATTCGCTCGTGGATATTTGAATAGTCGAGGGAAGATGCCACACTGGAACGGAATTTTGAGCCCCGAGGATAAAGCTTACTACATAGAGCAAGCCGTGAAAGCCTTGAAAACGCAATACCCGACCGAGTCAACTTTCAGACGCACTAAGGAGTTCTTTATCGATGAGATTACCTTTATAGAAAAATTTGGGTTTGCTGACCTTGCCGAATACAGAGAAGCTGAGCGTATCGGTCGTGCCTCCTCCAATATTAAGCGCGAAAATCGAAAGTGGATTTTTGCAGTATACGAAAAGTACATAGAACTGCGCGAAGCTGCTGGCCGGAAATATGACTGGGATGACTTGGCATTCTATGTCTTCAACGAGTTGCAGGATGATGATGGCGAACGTAGATATACCCATATCATTGTAGATGAGGGACAGGACTTCTCGCCGATGATGATCAAGTCATTGGTAGAGGCTGTAGCCGACGGTGGCTCGTTTACGTTCTTTGGGGATGTGGCACAGCAGATTTACGGCAGCCGTTTGTCTTGGCGTGATTCAGGTGTGGACGCAAACAAGATATGGCGGTTTGATGTGAATTACCGTAATCCTGCAACCATCACTGCATTTGCAAAAGCCATCACCGAAAATGAATACTGGCGGCAAGATGGAGATATGGTCGAGGCAACTGCTCAGATTGCTGAAGGGCCAAAGCCTATACTGGTGAATTTCTCAAGTAAGAAACGTGAAATGGCTTGGGTCGTTGAAAGAGCAATTGCTACAGGGAAGACATCGTCTACGGTGATTGTCTGCAGAAGTAGAGCTGATATTGATACCTTTTTACTTGTTCTGAAAAACAAGGGCTGTGATGCGACTGAGATTAATAAGGATACACCTGGTTTTGCTCATTTGAAGAAGGTATACCTTACAACCTATCACGCCGCAAAGGGGCTGGAATTCGACAATGTGTTTATTCCATATCTGACGGAGGACAAACTCCCTGACCCTGATACAGTTTCAAGCGCAGTCTCCGAAGAGGACACATATGCCGACGAGATAAAACTGCTTTACGTTGCAGCAACCCGTTCTAAATATGGGCTTTATATGACTTACAGTGGGACGTTGTCGTCATTGTTCCCAAATGATTCTGACAGCTACGATTTCCATGATGAGGAGGATGTGGTATGAGCGCATATGATGTCTTGACGGTACGCGGCGTGACTCGCTTGTGCCACTTTACAAAACTTCAGAGCCTAACACACATCGTCACTTCGGCGAATGGCGTTCTGGCGAGTAATTCAATACGCCAAGATACGAAAAACGTAACTGACACGGCTCGGTATGACGGCGAATTGGATTATGTGTGCTGCTCCGTGCAGTACCCGAACTCATGGTTTTTAAAAAAGGCTATGCAGAATAATCCCGACAAGATTTTTAAAGATTGGGTTGTTTTGTATGTCGATTTGAGCATACTAAACTGTAAAAGTACAAAATTCTGCCCATGTAATGCGAGCAAATCAAGCGGCGCTTATATAGATGATGACATGGATAACATCGACGCTATCTTCGCAACTTCTGTTTCCACGTTTGCTTATTCAAGATCGCCGAAGATGCTCTCTTCCTGCCCGACAGACGGGCAAGCGGAAATATTAATAGAAGATAGCATTCCGCGGGATTATATCAATGGCATCGCTGTTGGTAATGAGGACATTGCAAAACGAGTGTATGCAATGCTGAAAATGTATGGTATGGAGCGGATACCGCTTCAAATCGCTCCAGATGTGCTGACTCCGAATTGGAGTTATATGATTAAGAATGGCCGTCTACCAGATGAGACTCGGTGCGAATGGTCAGAGGAGGATTAAACTATGTCTACGGTGATACCAACCCAAATAGAAAAATGTAAAGGGGCAATGCTGGCAACTGCCATTGGTGACGCTTTGGGTTGGCCAAATGAGCCACGCTCGAAGAACAGGGCAAAAAAGCCAAAGGTTGTCGACCATTTTGTCGAGTGGACGCGTAGTTCTAACAACCCGCGTTGGCATGACGAGAAGATTCTACCCGGTGAGTACAGCGATGATACCCAGATGACGTTATCTGTGGCACGAAGCATCATCGCAGGTGACTGGGAGAAGTTTCTCGCTGAAAAGGAAATTCCCTTCTGGCTAAACTACGAGCGCGGCGGCGGAGGTGCTTTACTGAAGGCTGCCAAGTCCTGCAAAGAGGGCTTCTTACTGTGGCAATCCATCTATACACGAGACTACTTTAATGCGGGCGGAAACGGTGCTACAATGCGCATTCTACCGCACGTCATTGCGGCGACAAAAACGCCAAATACTGCTAAACTAATGATGGATGTCGTTAAGGATACCCTTATAACTCATGGTCACCCACGCGCATTTTTGGGTGCAACTTGCTATGCCTACGCTTTGGATTATCTTTTGAGGAAAGAGACAGTTCTGGAATATGGCGAACTCGTTACCGCCGTAATCGACGGTCAGAATGACTGGGGCATAAACCTTAATTCTGACGTTTTCGGAAAGTGGCTTAGCATTGCCCAACAACACCATGAATACGACTTTTACACGGAATGGGAAAACACCCGTGCCCATATGGTTAAGCAACTTGAGTTTATAAGACTTTCGTTAAAGAAGGGCTTAATCCTTGATGACACCAAAGTACTGACCGATTTAGAGTGCTTCGGAAAGGCAAACGGTGCCGGAGACGTTGCTGTTTTAGCGGCCATCTATTTGGCTTCCAGATACGCCAATATTCCATCTCTCGGAATTAAAGTTCCGGCATTTTCGTTTGGCACAGATACCGATACTATCGCTTCTATAACCGGCGGATTAGTGGGAATGCTTAGTGGCACGAACTGGATTCCGACAGAATGGAAGACAGTTCAGGATTATGATTGCATTATCCAAATGACAGAGTTGCTTTTGGCAGACAACAAAAAAGAAGCCGCCAAAGAGGAAGTCACAGAAGTGAAAGGGCAAGACAACACATGGAAAATTACACCCATTGGTAAGATGAGGGTTATCGATTCGAAAAGCGTACCAAACGGCAAGAACGGTATCGTGATAATCAAAAAGTGGCAAACCATGCTTGGGCAAACCTTATACACAAAGGTTTTCCAGCCTAACGATCATCAACCAAAGTCACGCCAACCCGATGGGCAGACGCAGGTGTTTCAACAGCCAACTCTGTATGATTTATCGGCAATGCCTAAGCAACAGTCGAACCCGCCAGTGCACGAAACTGTCCCGCAAACTATCGAACCTCAGAAATCAAAGCCGCAGTTTGCTATGGACGAGGATGCCATAACTATGTTGCTCGATAACCCTAAGTTTAAAAACAGCATTACCATTGGCAAAGTGCTGAAAATAATCCATGCATTGATGAAAGGTAAAGATAACAGCGAGGTTATCTCGAAGCAATTCGAGGTCGAGCAGGCGATGGTAGACATTCTTAAGGCTTATGTGAAACGCTAAAACGGAGGTCGGGGTTAAGGCGTTCTACCGCATATCCATCCGCTGGAATAACCATTTCCGCTTGTGGGATAAATGGAGCGAAGAAAAAGGCATAAACCCCGAAACAAAACTGGTGATAATTGAAACCGCCGGAGCGCAAGACATTTATAAAAGCTGGTATGTTTCAGAGAGCAACATACCAATCAATGACTGGGTGACCATTGAAGATGTCAGGACGGGAAAAGTCCTCTTCAAATGGGAAGACAAGAAGTTTAAAAAGATAAACTAAATAGTAAACAACCTGAATCACGTAAAAAAATTTTAGGGAACTGCCAGACACGGTGGGTTCGGATTTAAGGTTTTAGGAAAAGTAATTTGCTCAGATCGTTGGACTAGCCCAGCAAAGAAAAGAGATGATAAGATGGCCGTTTTCGATGTGTTGCCCAGCAACTTTTTCTCGGTTTTAGTGTCAACAAATCGAGAGATATATGTAGAAGCTCTGCTACTTTTGCATCAAATGTTTCAATTTGAATTAAACATCAAGGTAGATGACTATATTTCTGCTCTCATCTCCTTGCAGGAAGATAAAGATTTTACGCCCGAAGAAGATGATGAAGTTTCCGAAGGAAGTTTGACATTTAGCGGAAAAGCCAGACTGATACTTGGCCGTTTCATCAAAACCGGATGGGTGGAAAAAGAGTTTTTGGATGGTTCTTTTATTGAAATCATTACACCACAACCCTACGCAATTCCAGTTATGAAGCTTCTAGGTGAATTGGGCAACGGAGGCACACAAGAATATAACTCTCTTGTCTTTGCGACTTATTCTGCTCTAAAACAAGCCGAGTCAGATCATACGGATCAGATGTATGAGGCTGTGCTCTCTGCAAAAACAAATACGGAACAATTGCAATACCAGCTCCGTAGCCTTTATCACGGAATTCGCAGCTACCTAAGGGGGATTGAAAACCAAAGTGGTATCAATGATTTACTTCAGAACCATTTTGAAAGCTACAAGAAAATGTCTGACCGAATTTATCACCCAATCAAAACCATGGACTCTATTCATCGGTATATGGTTCCGATTCAAAATCTCCTGATGGATGTACTGGGCAATGCTGCTCTGATGCAAACTATGTGTGATCGGGCTATGACCGTGAAAAAATATGAACATCCCGAGGAGGCACAGGAGGACATTGTTACGGCAATTAACTATGTGCTGGATGCCTATCAGTCAGTGGGTGGCATTATCACAGAAATCGACCGCAAACATAGTACCTACACCAAAAGCTCCATTGAGAAAATTCGGTACCTGATGACAGCCGATCAAACCATTAAGGGAAAGTTGGCGCAGCTTCTGAAAGCCTATGCCGCAAGTGATGCAATGAAGCAGGAAACTATAGGTGCTATGATGGAGCGGAATATCAATGTCAACCGTCAGGAGTTTTTTGACGGAAAATCCCTCTACCATAAAAGTTTCAGAAGCAGACGAATTGATACCACACCCTTGGAGGTTGATTCATCAGAGGAGCCGTCTAATGATATGATGAGCGGTATGATGGAACAGATTAAAAACGGCTATCCGATTTCCAGAGTCTGTACTTATGTGGACAAACTATTTGCACATGGAAACAGTGAAATTACCAGTGAAAATATTAAAATAGATGAAGATTCGGATTTCATTTTACTGCTGTTAGCCGTCTTGCGAGCCAACGATTCAAAGGTAACCTATACAGTTGAGCTTGCCAACGGAACAATGGAACGAAACGGCTATCGCATTCCGCGCATGATAATCCGAAAAAAGGAGGGGTTGCACCATGTGGAATGAAGAATATGAAAAACTGTCTTCTTATGAAAAAGGCGAGTTTCGGCGTCTGAGCAATTATCTCCTGTCTCATACCTATCTTGTCCGCTATGAATATCAGAGCGGACAGCAGATGACAATGCCAAGCAGCGATTATACGATGGTTTCAAGGCTTTTTCCTGTGATGCAGGAGTACTTTTCTGTTTCAGGCTGGAAGCTGGAGAAAGAGGACAACTACGGTGTCATGTCCCTCATCAACATATATGACCATAATCGCCTGCGCGTGGACCGATTTACTACGCTGTTTCTTTATACTTGCCGTCTTATCTACGAGGAACATAGAGAGGAAGCCGGGCAATTTCATACGGTGCGAACGGATACGCAAACCGTCGTGGAAAAAATGCGAATGCTGGGGCTTTTGGAAAAGGGGAAAACCAGCCAGAAAGAGCGCTTAGATGCTCAACGAACCTTGGCACACTATAATGTCTTACAAAAAATGGACAGTATATGGAGCAACGAGGGAAATCAACTTCTCATTTTACCTTCTATCCTGTCAATGGTGTCCAATCAGGGGATCAACGATATGATGATAGAACTGGAAGAAATGAAAAATAACGGGACACAGAATGATGACGAAACGGAGGAGTCTGTATGAAAAAACTAACTAGGCTCCTTCTGATACATTGGCATTACTTTACCCATGAGACAGTATCCTTTGAGACACTCAATTTTCTTACTGGCAAAAATGCTTCCGGAAAGTCCACAATTATTGATGCGATGCAACTTGTGCTCTTTGGAGATACTAGTGGCAGCTATTTTAATAAAGCTGCCAGCGGAAAAGGCAATCGTTCCTTAATGGGATATCTCAAGGGCGAATTGGGGGATGATGAGGATTCCGGCTTTAAGTATTTGCGAAACGGTAGATTTACCAGCTATATCGCACTGGAGTTTTTCGACGAGGAAAAAGACAGGTATTTTACCGGTGGCTGCTGCTTTGATGTGTATTCCGAGAACGATATGCAAAAGCTGTTTTTCTTGTACGATGGCGGATTTCCAAAAAACGAATTTGTGGAAAATAAAATTCCATGGGAGATTCGAAAGCTACGGGAATTTCTGAAGGAGAAATACCCGAGCCATAAGACTACCGATGTAGGGCGAGAATTTCGCACGGCATTATACGGTAAAATGGGTGGATTGCGTGATCGATTTGGCTCTCTACTGAAAAAAGCGGTTTCTTTTAATCCCAACGTTGATATTCAGGATTTCATATCAGAATTTGTGTGCGATACACAGCAAACGGTCGATGTCAGTCAAATGCAGGAAAACATTCGAAGCTATAAACGTTTAGAAGACGAAGCGAATGTTTTACAAATTAAAATTTCACAATTAGAAGAAATTATGGCGGAGCATACCGCTTTTATACGTGCAAAGCAGGATGAGCAACTCTATTCCTATCTGATTGATCAAGCACAGCAGGATATGAAAACATCCGAACTGGAAAGAGCACAGAAAAATGTGGAGGAACTTCTATCCAAACTTCAAGATGTGGAATTAAGCATTGCAAGCCAGAGCAGTCGTCTCTCTCATATGCAAGATGAGCGTAGTCAGCTGCACGCAAGACTGATTAACGACGAAGCGGCACAAGCAATTGAGCTGCTGGAATCTGAAATAGTTGCAAAAGAGGCTCAAATTAAAGGCATTTTTGCAGGATTTGAGAAAGCAATTGCCCGGTTGTCACAATACATTTCAAGCTGGAATAGATGTGTGACTGGTATGTCAGAGAAGCTGATGTCTCTTGACGCAGGTAGCATGGATGCACTGCTTGATTCACGGATTCTTGATATCTGCGAGGAAAGCGCTTATTTTTTAAAGCAAGCGGAATGCTTAGCAAATATGGATGATCAATCGATCCTTTCTGTTGGAGAAAGCGGGCTGCAAGAATTATCATCCCAAATACAGATGCTCATTGCACATACAATTGAGCTTGGCTCGCGTATCGTAGACGAGCAACAACGATTGGCCACCCGGCGAAGCGCTTTGCAGCAGGAACAAAAATCTTTGGAAAGTGGAATCTATCAATTCCCTCAGGATGCCTTAGATTTGAAAACTGCTATTGCGTCTCGACTGCGCACTCTTGCAAAGCACGAGGTGAAGGTAACCATCATTGCCGAAGCGGCCGAGATTGAAAATGATCGTTGGCGCAATGTCATTGAAGGCTATTTAAATACACAGAAATACTATGTTATTGTTCCTGACCAGTATTTCAGGGATGCTTTACGTGTTTTTGACGCAATGAAACGTGACCGAAAACTATATGGTACCGGTCTTGTTGATATCGAAAAACTGCGTCGTAAAAACCCGTCTATTGACCCAGGTAGTCTTGCCGAGGAGATACAAACCACTGATTCGGATGTAAGAGTATTTTTGAATTTCACTTTGGGTTGGGTACATAAATGCGAAACGGTGAATGAGTTGCGTCGTTTTAATACAGCGGTCACCGATGATGGAATGCTGTATCAAAACTATGTTGTGAGGGCTATGAACCCGGAACGCTGGGCAAAACCCGCCATTGGACAGAGCGCAATTCGCAGGCGACTTGATGCTGTAAAACTTGAGCTTACTATGCTCACCAATCAAATTTCTGCCTGCGCCACAGCAAAAGCCGGTATTGATTTGTGCAGTAAACTTTCTATTCCCGGAGAAAGCGATATCCAGCAAGCAGTGGCATACGCAAAAGAGAAGCAAACCATTCCTGTATTAGAACAAGATGTTTTGAGATTGCGCACCAGCCTGGCAGCTATTGACAAAAGCTCCATTGATGCGCTCAAAAATCATGTTGCCCAATTGGATATCAGCATTAAGAGTCTTGAAGCGGACTTGAGAGCGCAGAATAAAGAGCAAGGGATCTTGGAAGAGCGTTTACGGGTATGTCAAGAGGAAACCATTCCAAAACTGGAAGATGAAATTAAGACATCGCTACAGTGCATTGCTCAAAAGTATGATTCCGAATGGGTTGAAAGTACAGGCGGATTACGTTATCAGCGTGAGCTTTCAACAAGACGAAGCGCGGAGGATATCTACAGAGCATTCCCGCGTGAACTTAATCGCTCAACAAATACCAGAAATTCCTCGTGGAGCAATTTGGTTGAATTACGTCAGGATTACAATCGCAAATATATCATGGGGTACGATACAAAGGCGGAGGCAAATGATGCTTATGATGATGCGTGGTTAGAACTCTCCGAAAATAAGCTGCCGGAGTATTTAGCCCGCATTGAGGATACGCGCAAAAAGGCATTCGAGCAATTTCGGGAGGATTTTTTGAGCCGATTGGAAAACAACATCAGGGATGCAGATACGCAGATCAATGGACTCAACGCGGCAATTAAGGGTAGCTTCTTTGGCGAGGAAAGCTTCCGTTTCAAAATCATTCCCAGACCAGAATATAAGCGTTATTATGATATGCTTGTCGATCCCATGAAAATGGAGGGTGGCTATAATCTTTTTTCAGAGCAGTTTAATCTGAAATATAAGGATGAAATTGCCGAGCTCTTTGCAATCATCACCAATGAGGATGGCGGTGGAAAAGCGCAGGAAAAGAGCGATTATGACAAACGCGTTCAAATGTTCACTGACTTTAGAACCTATCTCACATTTGATTTGGAATCTGTGAATCGAGATGGCGAATCCCAGCGTCTGTCTAAAACAATGGGCAAAAAATCCGGTGGTGAAACACAGACCCCGTTCTATGTTGCAGTGCTGGCATCCTTCGCTCAGCTATACCGCACCGGACGAGATAAAACGCAAAACACGGCACGTCTTATCATATTTGATGAAGCCTTTTCCAAGATGGACGGAGAGCGAATTATCCGTAGCGTACAGCTGTTGCGTCAGTTCCATTTTCAGGTCATTCTCTCTGCTCCTACCGAAAAAGTCGGTGACATTGGCACCTTGGTAGACAGGAATCTCTGTGTGCTAAGAGAAGGGAAACATACCTGCGTCAAGGCGTTTGACCCCAGAAAATCGGAGTGGATTGAAAATGAATGATGAGATGGAGCGAAAACTTATCACGGCACTTCTGAACAAATATGAGCGCAGCAGCTTTTTTAGCACGGGTGCAGTACCGACAAAAAGGATTCTGCTGAAGCTGTATGAGAATGGGAAATGCGAGTTCTCGGATTACAACATTGAAAACAGTGAGCAACGAATCCGCGTCAATGAATGTGTACAGGCATTGGCGCGAAAAGGATTCGTCCGTTTCGAATGGATGAAGGGCGAAGAAAATCATATCATGTCAAAAATTTGGCTGAATATGGCTGAATTGCAAAATGTCTATAGCTTTGCACACAGGCAGCCGCAAAGTGATTTTCTTTCTAATGTTGAATCCGAGTTTGCGGAGTGTATGGAGTCCATTCGATTGCAATGGATAAAAGACTTTTTGCAGGATACCTGTGGGCATATCCGGCAAAAGCGGAAACTCCATGCATTGATTCCAGAGAATGCGCAGGATCGTAAATCACTGCTACAAGCATTGCGGTACATAGATGCTAACAAGGACAGCGAGCTACTGAAACGAGTGTTCTCTGTTCGTTGCTTTGGTGATAGTAAACATTTTGAACGAGTTGTCGAGACACGGTTGCTACGCATTTTGAAAAAGTATTTGGAATGCGATGACCAAACAACAGATGAACAGCTATTGAATCAAATTGGTATCGTAAAATACCCAGAGCAATTCGAGTTCTGTGGGCCAATTTCTCTTAATTTTCCAGATGGGAAATGCCTGGACTTCTCAAATCTAAGCAGCGGCAGCACTATTTATGGACAAGACATAGCGGTGGCGCAGATTACTCTTTCAAAAAGTGTGCGCTGCATTTTATCTATTGAAAATAAAGCAAATTATTTTGATTACATCAGTAAGCATCGCACGCCTGATGAACTCGTTATTTATCACGGAGGACAATACAGTCCGTCTAAGCAAATATTTCTACAATCCGTTGCACACGCATCTGAACAGTTACTGTGGTATCATTGGGGCGATATTGATTACGGAGGGTTCAGCATGCTTGCAAGACTTCGCCGTGAAATTAACTCCAGCATACAGCCTTACCGAATGAATAAACAGGAATTAATCACATTTGCGGCGTTTACAACACCCTTCTCGTCTGAGTATTCACATAAATTGCGTGAATTGTTGGCGAGGGCTGAACTGAGAGACTGTTCGGAGTGCCTTGCCTATATGCTGGAGTACTGCGTGCGGTTAGAACAGGAGGCGTTGCTGGAATAATTGTCCAAAATGTTGCGTATACTTATACTATTATAAAACAAAGGAGATATAAGTATGCAAGAGGGACAAACGGTAAATAAGCTTTCGGAATTGCTTGGCAGTGACATATGGTCAAATGCCGCCTGCTGCGGATACGTGCTATTAGCGTGTAAAAATCTTGGGTACACCAAGCAAGATAGTAGAAAACTTCTCGAAGCCGTAAATGCGGTGTTCGAGAACTACACAATACTGCAAGCTGAAAAGGAATATTATGATACGTAATTTAGAAGCTGATGGCACACAGACATAAAACTCGTGCTGTTCCCCATTTGTCAGACTTGATAAAGTGAAAGTATCGGCACACTGGAAAATCCTGTTCAAAAGCAAAACCGTTAATCGTCAAGTACAATGAATAACGGGGTGGATTTGGCATACTATGAGATGAATAACATAGCCGATGCAATAGACGAGTTACAACATCCGTGTATTTGAAGGCAAAGCGTAAATCCGGCGACTACATCTTTTGCAGTGTTGAATTTGATGAGGGAGGCAAAAGTTATTATTACCTCACCGAGGACAACTCACTTTCTATCGGCGATTTAGTACTTGTGCCCGTTGGAAAAGACGGTCATACCGCTATTGTGGAAATTGTTAATGTTGAATATTTTTCGGAGAACAAGGTTTCTTTTCCGCTTTATAGGTTAAAACAGATCATACGGAAATGCAAAGATGAAGATTTTAACTCATCTGCCGAAGCAAAAAATAACAGTTTCAGATAGATGGAAGTAAAAGTGAAAATGGAGTGTACCCCTGAAGTGTCCCCTTGAAGTGTACCTGAAGTGTACCCCAAAGAGTGGACAAATATTAATTATGCAATTGTATCGAATTCTTAGTTTATAAACATAATGACGAATACATTTTAGCAAAATAATACAATTTAGCAGAAGTAAAATACTGCTAAATTGTATTAAAATTAGGCGTCATAGACATAAAACGTATCTGATTTTGATACACTCAATAACCGCTGATGATCAGCGGTTATTGCCATTTTAGGGAGGAAAACGATAGGTCGAAATGGTCTTTAAGATGGTAAAATATAACAGTTGAACTTGGGGGTGTGCATATCGGTGCATTTATGCACCGGGGCAGACTGGCACCGACCCCATTGAGCTTTACAATTCAGATGCACCCCCGCATAAACCCTTGAAATAATGGTAATAATTTTAATACAGCATAAACAGGGCAACGCTGGAGAGCGACCCGACGCATGCTGTGGCTTTATACGGTAAATGGCGGCGAGTTAATATGGCTTGCCGCCATTACATTTACCGGTAATGCCAAAAGCGGATATACTCGCAGGGGAAGTCAGCTTTGCTGACGTGGGGGCGGCAGCCCCCGTTGTTACCGATTTTGACGATCAAATGCTAACTGCCGTTCTTCGTACGGAGTCAGTCCGTTGCCTTGTATTCTCTCATAATTATAGTAATACAGAAATTCTTCCGTCAAAGCCAGTGCCTCGTCGAGATTTTTTGGCTTTTCAAGGTAAATACATTCTGCTTTGAAAATGCTGAAAAAATTCTCTGCCATCGAATTATCGCCGGGTGTTGCGGGTTTAGACATTGACGGAGTCAATCCATATTCCTCAATAACCTTTTTGTGGTCATACGAACGGTATTGCCCGCCACCGTCGCTGTGCAGAAGTGGGGGATTTTCGGGTTTCTCGGACTGCATAGCATCCGAAATTGTATTTTTAACAAGCGAATAATCCTGTCGTCGCGCCGTTTTATATGCAACGATAAATTGTCCGCACAAATCTCTGATAGCTGATAAATACGCCGTTCCATCAGGCATAACTATATATGAAATATCTGTAACCCAATCTGTATTAGGCGTATCGCTATGTGTTTTGCGGTTTAAAACATTTTCATATTTTAAGTTTCCGTTCGGCTTATATTTCAACGTTTTTCGTCTGCGTATAACAGAGAGAAGATTATTGCGGCTTGTAATCCGATATACCTTTTTGTCATCAACTTTCAAACCTTTCTCTCGCTCTAACCATTTTTGTACACGCCTGTAACCAAGTCGGTTCTTATTTGCTTTTTGGCATTCAGTGATCATATCTATCAGTTCTTGGTCTGGATTACCCGCTTGCTGACGATGGAAATAGTCGTAGTAACCTTGACGCGAAACATTGTAAAAATCACACATTTTACTTATTGGATATTTTCCTGAGAACCGCTCTATGACCGCGAAAACTTGAGATTTTCTCACTTTTCTTCGATTAGTATAAGAAAATTTCGTAGCAGCTCCACCTCCATTTCAAGGCGAGCAATACGCGCTTCTTGCGTGTCTTTGTTATGCGGTTTGATTACGCGAACCGTTTCTTTTTTTACCGGATCTTTTGACAACGAAGTTTTGCCACGCATAGGAATCTCATTGGCTAGTCGATACCGTCTACACCATGACTTTACGGTATTTAAAGAAATTCCTGTAATGCTCGCGATACCTTTATAACCCATTCCTTCATGGAAATACATATTTAATACTTGTTCACGTTCATCTAAAGGACGCATAATATCACCTCGTGGATATTATTACCACTCTAGTGTGCGTCTATACTGTCAATTTTTTGGGGGGCAATGAAAAGGGTGTGCATTTTGCAGTGTCAAGTTTGAAGGGGTCAGAGCCTTTTGGGGGGTGTGCAAATCGGTGCATTTATGCACCGGAGCTGCCCACATTTTTTTCGGGCACTGATCCATAAGCGGTAAGCGATCAATAATAAGGTGTATTGTGTCAAGGGTTCAATAGAGATAAAATAAGAGAGGTTTGAAATTATTGAATCAAGATATGGCGAAACCTCAACTTTTTTCACAGCACAATCCGCACCGGCGGGCTGGTTGGTATCAGATGATCAGCGAAAGCCGTATCGCAGACGCTATTTTGGACAGAATTGTACATAATTCATATGAAATCATGATTGACGGTAGTTGTCCATGCGGGAACGTTTGGGTATAATGGAGAAGATAGAGCTTTACAAAAAGGCTCTCCACCGCTCCACCTTGACAAGGGAAGGAAACAAAAACTGGGCGTCTGCCCGTCATCAAGCATGATTACAGGTAATTCGAGCCATTTAATTCACTTGCGCATGCCATACATTAATTACATTTAGTGGTATTTCCCTCGTATTTATGCGCATTGGCACCTTCATCGTCTAAATGGGGCATTATTCACCATCTGTTAAGGGACAATTTATCATGCCGGATACAGTCAAGAAGCTACAGGAAAAAGCATTATAGATTATTATATAGACCCTAAAATAGCTGAAGCGAAAATGTTAATCCGCACGGGTAATTTGAATTATACTCAGATTTCAGAAAAGCTCTGTTACACGAGTATTCATCATTTTACTAGAATTTTCAAAAAGATGACCGGTATGTCGCCGAGCAACTATGAAAAATCTATAAATAGTTTAAACTAATTTTAACAACTGATCGTATTATGGTTGCAAGATGGTTTGCGAGTATAAAGGTACATTAGAAAAGAAAGAACAATTACACCTAAGTTAATACATAGTATAGCACTGTTAAAATTATTGACATTTGAAACAAGTCCCATTATAAGCGGATAGATTAGCCCTCCAATCGAGGAAAAAAGCATCATTATACCCATGATAGTTCCCGAATACATCGGCTGCTTTTCTATGGCTCTGGATGCAATGTATGGCCAAATTGGGGCAAAACCTAGCCCAACATAAGCAAAACATATAATATTCATAACGAACGAGCTACTCATAAAAATGATTACCGTTGAGATAAAAGATATCGCAAGGCATATCCAAATACTTTTGTTTTGAAAACGACTCAATCGAATGATAAGATACCTTCCCAACGTAAGCCCTCCCCAATATAGGGATAATGCCAATGTTCCGGAGCGTGGGTTGTGAAAAATTTTGTTGAAGTATGTGACAATCCAAAATGCCATTCCTTCCTCCAGACCAACATATAAAGCAATGGAAATGCAGAGAGCAACAAGCGGTGCATTCCAATGAAATGGGAGGGTGTCATTTTGTGTGTTTTCAGTAGGTTTTGATAAACTCGAACTATTTTTCAAAAACCAAAGAAATGAGACGATGTATAATAAACAAAGCGCAAAAAACACAGATTCCCAATAATTATTAACGTTAGCCAAAAGAATCAACGGCGCAATAATCGTTCCTATGCCCAAAAAAAACTGAGAATAATTAATTGCTTTATCTTGGTTGGAATTCGTATCTGCCAAAACGCTTGTAAGATTAACTTCTAAAGCACCAAACGCGTAACCTGATAAAAAAATGCCAATGGTTATCAGCATTATATTATTACAAGTAAAAATCATTAAGGTGCCTACAATCGTAAAAAGCTGTGAGGAAGTTATTACAATTCTCTTGCCTTTTTTATCGCCTAAATAACCAGTGAGAAGGGCTGAAAATATAATTCCTAAAAAGTGCAGGGAAGCAAATAATCCAATATAAAAAATTCCTCTATTAAAATGTGTTACAATCACCTGGACAAGCCCCTGGAAAAATGACAAATGAAGCCCCAGCACAAAAAAACTAAAGTAAACTACCCTGTTTAATTTCATATTTATATCAATCCCTTAATCATGTTATTTACTCTCATGGCGTTTTCGCTGTCTAAATACCCTACTGTTACGTTCAACGTAACACTTTTTCCACCATCAATCAGCCTTATATCGCCATTTTCTTTGCTGTAAGTATATCCTTTGTGCTCGGCGGTTGCGGGCAGCACCATGCCAAGTGCATCTTCGTCACCGGTGCGGGATATCCAACGGACGCCGTAGGGTAGCTGGCTTGGTTGAAACGCTACATAAAAAGCATCTCCATCGGGCATTAACTGCATGCAGTGGGCATTGCCATCGTCATCAGAATTATATTTTACTGTAAAAACAATTTCGGGGTCATAAATTTGGTATGTAGGGTCTATTACATTGTGCAGTTCCGGAGTTTCAGCTATGTTAACCATGTATTCGCTCAGTGCAGCAGCCTTGTTCGCCGGCATATTGGCAGGTACGTTATGATGCACCTTTATATGCTCTGCGTCAGCAGGAGCGCTGTAAACAAGCCTTGAACCATCAACGGGGTGGAAGTTTATATGACACAGATACATATATTCCATTGGCTGGCAGCGAAGATTTGTTATTGTCATGGAAACAGATGCTACTGTTTCTGTTTCGTATAGCTTTATTTGCGGCTCCGCATTATAATTCATTTTAAAACCAATGCAGTAATGTGCTTTTCCACCGACGATGATATAACGACCATTATCATCTTCGCCAAGTTCAATATAAGCTTCTTCATATTGCATATTCGGAAGCTCGCCATGCAAAGGATGCTTATCGTTTTCGCTCGGACTACCCATTGCGGTTGCGCCGCAATGCAGCAGAAATCCTCCGTAGGTGGCAAGATAATCTGTTGTTGGCACGGGTTCAGAAAAAGTTGACTTCATAACGAGTTCTTTCCCGCAAAAAGACGCGTGCCATATCTGTTGCCCTTGATACGGAAGAATGGTCATTTCACCCTTTTCATTTTTTATTCTAAGTCCACATACGCCGCTTTTAAAAACAAATGTGGATGCCCAAAAGTTACCGGATTCCAGTATTACATTTTCATTTTCGCTAAAGAAGTTCCGTTGAAGGTTTAATTTTGTTGATTCCATTTTAATTCCACCTTTTAAATATATTTTTATTGTCTGTATCCATAACTATTAAACAGTTCAACCAAATCCAAATGTGTATTACAAACCGAATCTTCAATTGAAATATTGTCAGATATCATTTCGGATATCCATTTATATAATATTTTATCAATTTTATCCTGCGAGATGATATCCCGTTTACTCATATATGGAGGTATGATAGGCTCCGCAAAATCATATACATTTTTATAAAGTGGCAGCCAGGGATAAAGGCTGATTAGCTCATTATTGTCAAATACCTTGGCAATTGCCGACTGACCTGCCATAATTGTCGAGTAGTTCGCCATCTCTTCGCCGCAAGCCCAATGAATAAAGGCAAAGGCTTCATCCTTATTATCAGAATGATTGGACACGCCCAAGTTCCAACCGCCCAAAATGGGGCATTTGCCGGGAATATGAGAAAACCCTACCTGCCCAACCTGGCAGCTTCTTTGCAAATCATTAATATTTGAAATAAATGACGGATAGGTGATAAGCATTGCTGTGTTACCGTTTAAGAATTCGTCGACGACCATCATATCATTTAATTTCATATAATCGGGAGAGGAGTTTTCTAATAATTCCTTGAAATTCGTATACGCTTTGATTGTCTGTTGTGAATTGAAGACAATCTTGAATTTCTGATTATATATTTCACTTCCATATGCTCGCATTCGCATATATATTTCAGGAATCAGACACTCTTCGTATGCGGCCGGAATTGCTGTTCCATATCTGGTGGGGGATGATGGATTCAAAGATTGCGTGAAAAATTCGGATATAATATTAAATTCCTTCCAGCTGCGCGGCGGCTGCAATTTTATATTGTATCGTTTATAAAATTCATTTCTCATTTGACGATTTTGAAAAATATCTTTTCTGTAGAATAAAATTTGAGGTGCGTACATAAAAGGCAACCCATAATACTTTTGTTCAAATTTACCGAAAATATCCAAGCAGTCTTTCAAATAAATATTTTTTTGAACATTATCCTGATTGATATAGTTGGTAATATCCGCAAGAATATTATCTTTTGCAAGGGAATACAGCCACGGCAGGTCATACATATACAAATCGGTATTTGTATCCTGATAAATATTTTGCAGCAGCTGCTGATGAGGAACCTTTGTGACTTTAATATCAATCCCGCTTTTATTTTTAAAGTGTGGAATCAGCCCTATAAACAAATCTACCTGCAAGGTGTCCAGCATCATGATGCTCAGTTCTTTTCTGTATGAATCGCAGCGGGGAGTATGTTGAATCAGAAAATGGGATGCTTCATATTTATCCTCCAAAATTCTGTTTTGCGGTTCAAAGACCTTGGGTGTTTCGATTTGCGAATGTAATGTTTTGGCAGCTTCCCCTCCCAATAAAATCGCTTGTCTGGAAGTGGAAACAATGTTTTGAAAATGATTAAAACGATTCCAGTTATCTTCTCCCAAAGTCGCCACGATTACATCTTCGGGAACTTTATACCCTATAATCGAAAGGCTTTCTAAAACACCGAGCGTTACCAATGTGGATGTAGTAATCATAACATCGGGTTTTTCCGTTTGCAAATACAGAATTGAGCTGCGGAATGCGGCTTCCTTGCTGAGCGTGGTATGTAAAATATTTTTTTCGTTTACAGGAATATGATGACTTTGAAAAGCCCTTCGGTAACCGCTTACTGCTTCACTTTCACAGCTGAAATTTTGAGGCCCTGCAATAAGAGTAATGTTCGTCTTGCCGGATTGCAGAAAATAATCAGTCAGCTTATATAACGTATTCTGATTATCAAATGTCAAAAAATTGAGATTTGTTATATCAATTTGTCTGTCAATATGAACAAAAGGAATGTGTTTTTCTAAAATATTTTCTTCAAAGAAAGCGCAATTATCCGGCTGTGCTGTAACGATAATAAATCCGGCAACCTTCTTTTGAAGAAAATCAAAAATATTTTTTTGTTCAATTTCAATGAAATCATTTGAAATTCCTAGGTTCACGCAATACCCCTTTTTATGAAAGAATCGCTCGATTCCCTGAAAAATTTGTATGTAATAATTGTCCTGAATATTAGGCAGAATTACCCCAATGTTATTGTTGAAATTAGACTTCAATGTTTTTGCCATTTGGTTGGGGACATAATGGAGTTTTTCAATTGCTTCAGCTATTTTTTCGCCTCGGCTCGCACTCACGCTCTTTGTATTATTAAGGTAATTGGAAACGGTGGCAACCGAAACGCCGGCTTCTTTTGCAACATCTTTCATGGTCATCATGGGGCATCCTCCCTTCTTTTATTCTTATTGTATCATACTTTTCGGGGGAGTACAATAGATAAGGTATGAAAATATTTAAACGTTTAAATTTAGTTTTGCGGCATTTTATTCAATTCTATTGACTTGCAGTATTTTTTGTAATATGATAAACTCATCAAATGAAGGAGGTATATAACATGAATGAAAGAATACAAATACCATTGGAGGAATATAAACAAAGAGTAAAAAATGCTGCGGCAAAAGCGCGCGAGTGGGGGCTTGATGTGCTGGTTGTGAATGGGTCGGAGGCGGATTATGCCAACACAAGATATTTCAGCAATTTCTGGCCTGTTTTTGAACGGTGCGGCGTAGCAATTTCCGCAAACGGAGAGTGCGCATTGATGGTAGGACCGGAAAGTGAGCTGTTCGCAGGCGATTTCGGTGTTATTGAAAATGTATTTGTTTTGTATGAATACAGGGAATCAGCTAACCCTGCATATCCTGAATTGAAACCGCAGAAATATAATGATGTATTCCGCAAATTAGGTGTCAGCGGCGAATACATCCGCATTGGCGTTGCGTCGTGGCTAGATACAAACGTTGTAATGATGGAAGGCTTAAAAAACGCGTATCCAAAAGCGGAAATTGTCAGAGCCGATGATATTATGGTGGAATTAAGGTCAGTAAAATCTGACAATGAAATCAAATGCTTGAAGGAAGCCGCAAGAATTACGCAGCTTGCGACTGATAAAGTAATAAAAAATATAAAACCGGGCATGACAGAACTGCAACTGGTTGGAATTGCACATAATACGATTTACGCAAACGGCGCGGAATACGAAGGCCTGCCCATGTATTGCTTCAGCCAAAAAAGCACCAAGCACGCCATTTCCCGTTCCTCTTACAAGAAAATAGAAATGGGCGATATAGTTCAGTTGAATTTATCTGCAAAAATTTGCGGATATTCACCCAGTATCGGTATGCCAATCAGCATGGGTAAACTTAGCGGTGAAAAGAAAGAGCTGGTTGAGTTTGGTCTTGCTGCGCATATGTGGACGGAAAAACAGTTAAAAGCAGGCGTGGTATCCGGCGATGTTGCAAAACGATTTATTGAGTTTTATAAAGAAAACGGCAAAGGTGAAAACTTCTTATATGGTCCTTGTCACGGATTGGGGCTGATTGAAGTGGAAGCACCGTGGATGGAAACTATTTCAGATTACATATTGCAAAAAAATATGACCTTCCAAATCGATACGTTCGTGATGGGCTCTGATTTCGGTTTGCGTTGGGAAAAACCGATAGCGATTACCGAATCGGGGATAGAGCTATTGAGCGAACAAATTGGTACAATACATGAACTGCAATTTTAATATAGGAGCGTGAGGAAATGAATAACAACGGAAGCTTGGTGTGGGTGTTTCCTGACCTTGAAATGCCAACTGAAGGAGATAGCTTGCTGAAAGGGCATGAATCTGTTATAATATTAAATATGAATGATACACCTGCAAATGTAAAGGTATCACTCTATTTTGAGGATAAGGAGCCTATATTGGATATACCGGTTGAGGTAGCTGCAAACAGAGTGCGTTGTCTTAGAACAAACAACGCGGAAGATTTTGGCGGAATAAATATAGAGCGTGAAATACAATATGCAATGAAACTGGAAAGTGATGTACCTGTAGTGGCACAGTACGGTAGGCTGGATACAAGGCAGGATAATATGGCGTTTTATACTGTCATGGGTTACTCAAATTAAGGGGGGGATTAAATGAAAGTCATTATCGGCGTGGATGTGGAAACAGATATAGGAAGCTTTACACCCTTTTATGAGGGCGTAAAAAAGGGTGTTCCGATTCTGCTTGATATGTTTGAAAAGCATAATGTAAAAGGAACGTTTTACTTTACGGGAGAGAGTGCGAAAGAAAACTCTGATATTGCGAAAATGGTAGCAAACAGCACTAGTGAGGTAGGTTGCCATTCATTATATCATGAAACGGTGGGGGATGAATTGTTTCCAATTCCGGGCGTAAAACCATTATTGCCGCATGAGGTGCTGCCTAGGCTTACGCTTGCAACTGAGTGGGTAGAAAAGTATTCGGGTGTACGCCCTGTGTCATTCAGGTGTCCGCGATTATGGGGTTCTACAGCTGTTGTTAATTGCTTGGAACAGCTGGGATATTTGAGCGATGCAAGTTACCCTATGTATTTTTACAGAGAACAGTTTGCGCCATATCATCCGTCAAACGAAGATTGGACAAAGACGGGCGGTATGAAGCTGCTTGAAATCCCGAATTTCGCCGATATGGTGATGAAAAGCGAGGATTCTCCGCTTGAGCGTGACCGAGACCAGTGGCCGCTGTTCAGAACAAAGGGCGCGGAGTATCTGATGGAGAAAATAAAAGGCTTTACCCGCTTTGCTAAGGAGAAGGGTCTTTCAGAGGTAATATGCCTGTACATACATCCGTGGGAGTTCATTCTCGCGAAAAAGGAATATTATTTCGGGGAGGCAACTGTAATCCCCGACGAATTTATCACCTATGGCTGTGGCGACATAGCAATAAGAGAAATGAATAAACTGATCGAATTACTAAAGAGGGAAAATGCGACCCTTGTTACGGCAAAAGGGTTAGCGGAAGAATATAGCGAGATTTAGGAAGTATTTGATATGGCTAAGCCGCTTTTGCGGATAGTAAAGAAAGCTAAGAAATTAAAACTCAAACATTTTCCGACGAATATGCAGGCTTTCAATTTCGGAATGTGGGAAATGATAACTGTAGGCGACTTGCAAAGGTATTGAAAAATTGGAGGAAAATGTGTGTAAATTGGCGGAGCATATGGGGCTGCCGCCTCGAAAAATCTGGAAGAATGGTTAGAAAAGGGGTACATCATTATTGTTCGCAACTGCTGGCATCTATTGCCGTATTGGCAGATGCTAGAGCTTATAGCATGGGATGAAGAGAAGCTTGCCTATATTCTAAAGGAAGATGATTTTTTAAATATAAAATTGGGAGGATTTAAGCTTGAGTTCGATGAGGTTACATATAGGACGTTAACCGCTGAAGAATCAGAACAGACGAAAAGCATTCAAGAGGCTATGCTGCGTTACGTTAGAGTCTACGACGATGAAAAGACAGCAGAGCCGTTCCATTTCCCTTATATGACACAAGAGAAAATACAGAGCAAAAAGATTAAAACGATGGAGTATGATGTGGAACTTACATCTGCGTGGACAATTGTGAATCAATCGTAGGAAGAAGATACAGCTTTTTTTGTGCAATCCTGGTTCTGACTATAATGCGACTTGGGATTTGAATAACATCATTCATCTGGAGTTGCTGTAAATCTATGTATCCTTTCTCGGGAGAATATTAGAAAGTATGCGACAATTCTCTTTTTTTGTAACCGTCTATTGTGTTGGGGCTTAAGCGTCCAGGTATGCCCTGTGACAATGCTTTAGCTGAGAACTTTTTCAGTATTTTTAAAACAGAGTGCATTTATATGGAAAAGCCACGGACAATTAAAGAAGCAGAAACCATAACCATGGATTTTATGGATTACTATAACTATGAGAGGATTCAGTTGCGGACAGGATTAACACCATATGAAGTTCGATGTCAAGGATTTGCAAACTGTGCCGTTTAAAAATCTTTTTCGGGGCTTTGCCCCAAACCCCGGAGTTTATCGCTTTTGTTTCCAGGAAGCGAATAAAAAGCGACACCAAATGGCATCGCTTCCCGCAAATCTCATGCCCCGCTCGGGTCGCTCTCCAGCGTTTCCCTATCCTGAGCATAAGCAAAGCACCTTTTATTGTGTACCAATACAGAAAAATTATACATTCAGACTTAAGGGTGTGCATTTTCGTTGTCCGAAAAAATGGGGCAGACTGTCCGAAAACTAAAAAATATTTTCTGATAAACCTTGTAAAAACTGTCGAAATATGATATAATTGATATTTAAGAAATGCAGTAATAATCAGTGTTTTGGAGGTTTTTTAGATGCCATATATTAAAGGTGAGAGCAGGGGTCAAATAACATTATTACCTGAAAGCTTAGAAGATTATGTTACAGAAGAAAATCCGGTGCGCGTTGTTGATGCTTTTGTGGACAAACTTGATATTTTGGGAATGGGATTTGACAGAGCAACTCCAGCTCGCGAAGGCAGATCGGGTTATGACCCTCGCGACATGCTTAAGCTATACATTTATGGTTATCTTAACAAAATACGTTCGTCCCGTAAACTTCAAACGGAATGCACCCGAAATATTGAGCTGATGTGGCTTTTATCAAAGCTTGTGCCAGATTTCCGCTGTATTGCAGATTTCCGAAAGGATAACGCAAAAGCGATAAAGCTTGTTTTTCGTGAATTTGTTAAACTCTGCGGCAAATTAAATCTACTTTCAAAAGAATTAATAGCAATAGACGGCAGCAAATTTAAGGCGGTCAACTCTAAAGAACGTAATTTCTCAGCCGGAAAGCTCAATGACAGAATTAGATTTATAGATGAAAAATTGGAACAATATATTGCTGAGCTTGACCAAAATGACATAGCCGAAAAAAATCCTGATGAATATTCAAAAGAAGAGTTGGAACAGCTAATTAATGAATTAAACGAACGCAAAGCTACATATATAAGCTATTTGCAGGAATTAAAAGAAACAGGAGCTACACAAAAATCACTTACCGACCCGGAAGCCAAGCTAATGCTAAGTAATGGGAAAATGGACGTCTGCTTTAACACGCAAACTGCGGTTGACAGTAAAAAACACATTATAGCGGATTTTACCGTTACCGACCACTGCAATGATATTGGTTTGCTTGAAGAAGTAGCCAAAGGCGCAAAGGATGTAATGGACGTAGAACATATCGGAATCATTGCTGACAAAGGGTATCGTCAGAATGAAGACGTTTTAAATTGTTTGCTTAATGGTGATATACCGAATGTACCTACATTTGATAAACAGAAGTGTTACACTTTTAAATTCCCGAAAAAAGATTGTGAAATAACCGAAAGTTTACTGGATTCCACCGATAAGACTGACATAATAAAGTGCATATCTGCGGGCGTTTTACCGAATATTCTGAAGGATAAAAACGTAGAAATTGAGTTGGTCGAGATACTGAAAGAAAAAACGGTTGTTATTGATGACAATACAGGCGAAGTTACGGAAAAAATAGATGTATTAAAATCAGAAATAAAACCTTTTAATGAATGCTTTGTACGGGATCCTGAAACTGATACAGTAATTTGTCCGATGGGCGAAATTCTACGCAGAAAGGGTACTATAGCTAAAAAAGGCGTAAGATATGCTAATAAAGCGGCATGCAAGCACTGCGAAAATAAATGCACTATATCAAGATATAGAACTGTCGATTTAAAGGATGGGAAAAATATCGTAAAAACAGATTTTTATACAAAAAATTCATGGAGATTTAACGAGGCATATCGGAAGATAAATAGAAAAATCCAGAAAATTAAAGTAATTGAAAAGAGTGAAGTGCTTTTAAAGTACTACCCTGACGTACATAAAATGAAGATGCGAAAATCTATCGTTGAACATCCGTTTGGTACAGTAAAAAGATGGAACGATGGCTCCTACCTGCTGCTGAAAGGCAAGGTAAAAGCCACCGCTGATTTGGCTTTCTCATTTTTAGGCTACAACCTAAAAAGAGCAATAAATATATTAGGCGTTAAGGGAATATTGGCTGCGATGTGAGCCTATACCCCTTGTTTTTTGATGACTTTATAAATTCTCTCATAGCCATATCCTTATTTTGGTTATTTTTTCAGTATTGTGGTGATAAAATTTGATTTTTAAGATGGAATTTGGGGAGATATTTTATAGTTTTCGGACAGTCTGGGGGGCAGCACCGTGGAATTATGAACATGCTTCATTTTTGGAGGGAAATATGGTTTTATAATAGATAAACTTTATAATATCAGAAACATTCTTATTTTATGAGGCTCTTTGTCAAACCTGCTAAAGAAAGTCAATACTTTTTTAAAAAATAATTAGGCCAACCTTAAAAAGCCCACTTTTTTGAAAATTGCATTTTTCCCAGCCAAAACTGAAAAAAGGCGCAGAGCATTTTGACTAAGTTCATAGCCAAAAATGCCAGATTGATTGTCGTTTCAGCAGTTGTTTTGAGTTTTGCCATTATCCGGTTTAGCCCATATGCGATTTTCCCAATGCCAAATTTACCCTCAACTGCATTACGTATCCCGCTGTCCTTGTAAGCCTGAACCTTATCATAGGTTTCGCCTTTCTTTGGCCTGCCCAGCTTTGGACCGCTGATTCGTATGCCTTTTTGGGTACAGTATTTGATATTATCCTGACTTCGGTAAAGCTTGTCAACCATAACAGCCTCGGGGTAGCATCCGTGATCTTCTCGGTATTTCTCAATGGCCGGTATCAGGTCAATACTTTCATTATAAGCATCCCATGACAGCCGGTCGACAAATGCGTAACCGCCTATTAAACTGATCGCTACCTTTGCTCCAAACTCAGTTTTTGCGTCTGCCTTTCCCCGCACGATGGGACGCACATGGGGCTGCGAGATACTGACAATACGGTCTTCCACGACGTGGGTGTGGTTGTCAATCATGTATTTCTGCTGTTCGTACAGCTTTTTGATGGTCTCAATCTCGCCCTGCTGCTTGGGAGACAACTGATCGTAATTGGCCATAAGCTTCTCAATTGATAAAAGATTGCGGCGAATGTAGAAAAGCTGCTTCCTGACTGCTTTTCGCAGGGTTTTTGCATTGCGTTTTTTAGATTTCGCTACCTTCAAATAATCCTTGCGTGCTTTTTGCTTGTCCATGCGCGGCTTTTCCTGAATACCGCGATTTGGCCTGTGCATTGCCTCTATCATGGCCTCGGTCTTTTCGCGGGCTTCGTTGCAAAGCTTGATGTCCTGCGGAAATGTGATGTTTGCGGGAGTACAGGTTGCGTCCATGATAAGCGTACCTTGATTCGGTGGTTCGGGTTTATCCTCATCATTATTATCCTGCTTTGGTTTGAACAGCATTTCATTGATTTCACGGATGACCTTCTCGTCAAACTTCTTGCGGAATGCAACCATCAATTACGGTTCGAATGGGATGTCATAACTGAACTCCTTGATGCCACAGAAGTATTGAAGATACGGGTTCTCCTGTATGTGCAAAACCAGCTTTTCGTCCGGAAGTCCTTCAATTTGCTTGATAAGCAGAGCACCAATGGCAAGTCGAATTGGCTTTGCTGGAGCACCGTTGTCCTCACAGTATAAATGACAGTATTTCTCTTCGATGGCATCCCAGTCAATCATGTGCGCCATTTCCACCCATCTGTTTTTCGGATTCAGTGTCAATCCGGCCGCCTGACCAAAGTCAAAAAGAGAAATCTGCTTATCTGCCTTGAAATACATTTGCTCCAGCTCCAAATCTGTATAGTTTTTTGGTGGTTTAGCCTATTTTCTATACAGATATTATATCATAAAAATGCTCATTTGTCTAGTATTTATGCGGACTTTGAGGTTCTTAAGGTTGCCCTAATTATTAAATAATTTTGGGCATGACAAAAAAAGAGCTTAGGGGAGTGTCCCGAATTCCATTTACACGGAATCCGGGACACTCCCGGAATCCCCAAAGTTGGGGCTCCCGGTTTGCGGTAAAAAGCAAATGGGAACAAGGTTGGGTTATGCCTGCTGATTTTCATATGTTATGTTCTCACCGGAAATGTCATAATAATTTTTGTTCCGACTGAAAGCGTACTTTCGATTTTAAGTCCGTATTTATCGCCGTAAATAAGCTTTATCCTCTCGTTTACATTCTTTATCCCTATGTTTTTACTGGAATAGATATATTTTTCGGCGAGTTCAACGTTTAGTTTATCAAGACTTTCCTTGTCAATTCCCGCGCCGTCATCTTGCACAGTAATAATCAAATCATTTTTTATGACGGAGGCTGAAATAATGAGATGACCTTTTCCTTCCTTCGGCTTGATACCGTGTTGAATCGCATTTTCTGCTATGGGCTGCAGGATGAGCCTCGGGACTTTCTGTTCACCCAAAGTGTCATCTATATTCCATATGGTTTCAAATTTATCCTTAAATCTAATATTTAAAATTTTGAGATATTTTATTGTGTATTCAAGTTCATCAGTAAGCCTCGTTATATAGTTTGAAGTGTCAATGTTCGACTTAAACAGCGATGATAATACGTGTATGGTAGTTGACACATCGTTTTTACCTTTGGTAAGGTTAATAGCCATCCAGTTTATGGTATCTAATGTATTATACAGAAAGTGTGGATTAATCTGTGATTGCAGAGCCACGATTTGGGCGTATTTCAAGAGCATAAGCCTTGCATCAAGTTCTGATTCGAGTTTTTTATTTAGGACAAGTGTTGATATAATTCGATTTGTTATGTAATTTGTTTCGTTTTTGGGAGCATCTGTATAGAGCTGTTCAGCTTGGATTTCGGGGTTATCTATTAATTCAATGATACTTTTAATCGGCACAAATGTTTTGAGCGATATGTATGCTGATATGATAATACTGATTATCATTGTAGTTAGCATTAATTTTATCACAAAAGCCATCAACTCTGTAAATTTGTTACGATATAAATTCAAGGGCATAACAGAATAGTATTTCCAGTCGAATAAATCCGAATTTATACCGGAAACAACAAAATCGGTATCGTTCATATTAACTGACATTGATGAGTTTTCCGGAACTTCTGAAAGCTTGACACAGAAAGGCTCGACAGAGGAGTGCTTTGTGATATTTTCTTTTTGAGGACTGAAGATGATAGAGCCATCATTTTTGATGATATAGATATCGTGTACAGATGATGTTGAAAGCTTGCTAAAGTTGTTCATCAACTTCAATATATCAATGTTTAGTACAACGCAACCCGTGTTTTCGTTGGGTACAGCATTAATCGGTTTAATTATTGTTAAAAAATATGGGAAGTTGTTATTTCTTGCTCTTAAAAAAATCTCGGAATTATTATTTTTTAGTCCTTTATAGGATTCAAACCAGTTTTTGTCATTAAATTCATCTAAATTGAATGAGCGCGATCCGCTCAGAACGGAGTTGTTTTTGTTGCAATATATATATATAGAGTGTATAGCTCTGTTTGTATATGTAAAGTTCTTAATATATTTGCACACGTTTAAAAATGTAGTATCATCTGAATAATTCGCGGGTGGAAGCAGAGTGTAATGTAAAATCTCATCCTGAAACGATGTATTGATTGCGAGGTAATCAAATTCTTTTATACTTGTATCCATAACATTTTTTACAGTATTGGCAAAATTAACATTTACACCATATATCTCCTGCCAGATGGAATTGTTACTGCTAACATAAAATGCAAGACAAATTGAGGTGAGCGGAACTGTGACGAGCAGAACAATCAAAATAAGATTTCTGACAAAAAGACTGTTAAACTTATAACTTTTTATATAAGGAACGATATAATTCCATTTTACCATCAGTATTCCCCTCCGTTCGAGATGGTTCTTAAGTATTCGGTAGGCGTATAACCCATGTATCGCTTAAAGGTTTTGGCGAAGTATTTACTGCTTTTGTATCCGCACATTGTGCTTATTTCGTAGATTTTGTACTTGTGCGTTTTAAAAAGCTCAATTGCTTTCATCATGCGTACATTAATGATGTAATCAGAAAGATTGACACCTGTATTGAGTTTGAAAAAACGACTGAAATAAACGGGATTCAGGTAAACGTAATTTGCGACATCATCTAATGTAATATCTTTCATATAATTGCTTTTAATATAGTCCTTTGCTTTTGCAATGGTATAGAGAGTTATGTCAGAATAATTATTTGCCCCATTAAAAAGCATCGTAATGATATGATCAAGCCACGCAAAGAGTTCATTCTTTGAGGTTATGTTGTCTACAAATTTGTTGTTTAAAATGTCATTGGGCAAAGTGATTTTGTCACGAGTTTCTTTTATGATTGTAGAAATAAAAAAGCTTGAAAACTGCTTTGATTCTTCAAAACTCAGGTTGTCTATATAGCCCTTAATGGTGTCAAAAATTTCAAATGCACTTTTCTTGTTTTTTGCAATTATCATCGAAACAAGCTCTTTGAACTTGCTGTCAAGCAGCTTTGCGTCATTTAATTTATGAAAGCTGCCGCTGTTATATTCATAGAGCGATAAAATATCCTTGCTGATAAAATCAATATTGATTTCAATTTTTATGCCGAGCATGGAACGAACAGAAGCCGCTAGATATACAAAACTTTTATTCAGATGATTTTCGAACTCAAGAGAGTCGGAAAAACATGACGAAACTAAGGCGAAGGTGTAGTTATATTCATTTTCATTTTTTAAAATAAGAATATATTCATCAATATTGTTAATGTCTCTTAAAAGATTAGTAATAGTGGTAAAAAAATCATCTTTGGAATATCTCCATATTTCCGAATTAAGCATAGAAAGACTGAAAATACAACACTTTTTAGCAAGATATTCTGAAGAAAGTCCAATTGCGGCGGCACGTTCTTTGATTTTTGCGCCATCATTGAGTACACCTAACAAAATATCCGAGAAAAAGTTTGTCACAACAAAGGAAAAAAGTTTGTTATACTGCTGTAAGTTTCGCGCAAGCATCAGACGTTGCTGGTTTTCTTCGTCGATGGTTATTATTGTGCTGTTTATAGCCTGCACCAGTTCATCTAAATCAATCGGTTTGGATAGATAGTGCATGACATTATAGTCCATTGCCTGTTTTGCATATTCAAATTCTTTGTATCCGCTTAAGAAGATCACTTTTATGTAAGGTTTGAAGTTATAGATATATTTTGCAAGCTCAATGCCCGATTTTGTGGCCATCATTATGTCGGAAAGAACGATATCAACATCTGTATGGTACAAAAAGTCAATTGCCTTGCTACCATCGTCTAAAACCGACACAATGTTGATATTCGAAAAAGCTGTCCTTAAATACATGGCAATTCCACTGCGTATGATTTCCTCATCATCAACGATAATAACATTATACATGGTATCTCCACCTTATTTATATTTAATGTCATTTTATCATAGTTTATAATAGTTGTCAACGAATATTGGAAATGTGCAGGCCAAAACGGTGAAAGTCGTTGATATAATAAACCATTGTCAAAATATTTGTCTTGTGTACAAAAGTGACGCATGGTATACTGAAAATGGGTGGTAGATGAAGATAAAGTGAGGTGTGAATTTGAAGTACCCAATACCGCAACAATTATACTAAATGGAAAGAAAAAAGAAGTCACCAAGGGTAAATATATCGAATGGCTATAAAATATGTGAAGATAGTTAACCATTGTAGACATATTCGCCTTGTATATGTTTGAAACGGTATGATATAATTTATTCAAAGAATTACGATTGTTTTAAGAAAGGAGCCAACGCATAATGAGAATTGGTAATTTAGTACAAAAAAAAGTGAAGTACGGCAGACAAAAATCTCTTTTTGATAAGCTTAAAGAGAACAAGGAGTTTTTAATACTTATTATGCCTGCCGTATTGTATTTTGTTATATGGCATTATTTGCCGATGCTTGGTGTTGTAATAGCGTTTAAGGATTATACGTATTTTGGGGGTATATTAGGCAGCAAATGGGTTGGATTTGACAATTTTAAGTTCTTTTTTTTGTCAAATGATGCGTGGAGAATAACGAGAAACACCGTTTCATATGGTGCATTATTTATTGTGGTAAATGCCATAAGTGCATCTGTTGTTGCGCTTTTACTCTTCGAAATTAAGAATCGTATGGCGATTAAAGTATATCAGACAATAATTATTCTTCCAAACTTTTTGTCATGGGTTGTCGTAGGATTTGTAACATATATTTTATTCAACCCAACGTTAGGTGTAGTAAATCAACTGTTAAGTTTTGTAGGCATAAAGGAAGTTGACTTGTATATGGAACCCAAGTATTGGCTATTCATTCTTACGGTGACAAACACTTGGAAAGGGCTTGGAATGAACACGATAATTTATTATGCGGCACTTTTGGGTACCAATCAGGAGCTTTTTGAAGCGGCGGACTTAGATGGCGCAAACGGTCTGCAAAAATGCTGGCACATTTCAGTGCCTTCGCTCATTCCTCTTATGACGATATTATCAATCCTCGCTGTCGGAAACATTCTTCGTGGTGATTTCGGTCTTTTTTACCAGATTTCGAGAGATGTAGGTGCTCTTTATCCAACAACCGATGTAATTGATACATATATTTACCGTGGAATCAGAACAGGTGATATGAGCGTTGCAACGGCAGTAGGATTTTTCCAGTCATTTGTTGGTTTTGCATTGGTTATTGCCACAAATAAAATTGTTAAGAAGATAGAGCCGAGTAATTCACTGTTTTAAACTGCGAAAAATGAAAGGAAGTAAAAATAATGAAAAGTAAAAAGAAAATATACAGTAGAATTGTCATACATCTGTTTTTTGTGCTTTTATGCTTGACTTTTTTCATTCCGATGTTGTATGTGATTTCAATATCACTTTCGAGCGATGCTGAAATAAGCCGATTCGGTTACAGGCTTTTTCCGAATAATATTACGTGGGATGCGTATAAATATATTTTCAGAAATACCAGACAACTCATAGATTCTTATAAAGTCACAGCAATAACTTCAATTTTTGGAGGAGCATTAAGTGTTTTAGTTATGACGATGGTTGCGTATCCGCTGTCGCGAGAAAATTTTCATTTTAAGAAATCCATATCATTTTTCATATTTTTCACTATGCTTTTCAGCGGTGGTTTGATACCGACCTATATTTTAAATACACAGTACTTAGGACTTAATAATAATGTGTGGATTTATATTCTTCCCGGACTGGCATCTGCATGGTATATCATTATTATAAGAACGTTTTTTCAGCAGCTCCCATCATCGTTGGTTGAATCGGCAAAAATTGACGGAGCAAGTGAAATAACAATTTTTGCAAAAATTGTTATGCCACTATCTACGCCTGTTGTTGCAACGGTGTTCCTGATGGTTCTGCTTGCAAAGTGGAATGATTGGTATACGACACTTATATATATTCGTGATAGCAAGCTTTATACCTTGCAATATATGCTTCAGAAAATATTAAGAGAGGTGGAGTTTATAAGAAGCGTCACATCCGAAATGAGTATGGGGATGAATATCTCGCTTGACCAAGAGGTTCCGACAGAGCCTGTTCGCTTTGCAATGGTAATAGTTGCCGCAGGACCTACGCTTGTTATTTTTCCGTTTTTTCAAAAATATTTTACAAAGGGAATGACAATCGGTGCAGTAAAAGGTTAAGCCTTGCCGAACGAAAGCTGAATAGTCCTCCATGTGGAAATTTCATACGACAAAGTGTAATTAAATTGGATTTAAAATTAAGAATAAAGTATTAAAAAAGGAGATTATTATGAAAAAGATTATTATTTTTGTACTATCTGTTTGTATTGCAGCAGCAGCGTTTACTGGCTGCGCAGGTAAAAACACGAGTAAGATGGGCGGAGAGGCGCATACCAAACTCAAATATGTTTATGCGGGAATCGGTGAGATGCAGGGCTGTGATGCTGTCTGGACAGAGTTCAACGAAAAACTGAAGGATTATATGCCGGACACAACGGTTGAGTTTGAGGTGATCTCATATGCCGATTATGGCGAGAAATGGAGGCTCATGTCCGCATCTAAGGAACAGGTAGATGTAGCATGGTTGGGCTGGACAAACGACTTTTTTGAAGAAGTGCAAAAAGGTTCAATTCTGCCCATTGATGATTTATTGAAAGATGTACCTGATTTAACGTATGAATTACCGGCATATCTTTTTGATCTTACATCAATAAGCGGTAAGTGCTATGGTGTGCCAAACTATCAGATGATGACAGGTCTTCCAGCAGGCTTTAAAACGCCCAAGTCACTTGCAGATAAATATCTTGATATAACAAAAATAGAGGAAATAACCGATAAAGAACCGCCTCTTAAAAAAGAGGATTTTGATGTTTTCAGCGACTATCTTTCTAAATTGAAGGAAAATGGCGAGCTTGGTCTCGGTGTAGCTCCCTCGTTTTTAACATGGCTTGTTAAAGATATCGGAGCGCTTGGGCAGTATTCATCTACAATTGCAGCTAATGCCGTTATTGACTGGAGAGATGACAGCATTAAGGTTTATGATGAAATAACCGATTTTCCGGACAGCATAGGCTATTATGAATTGGTAAATGATTGGTACAAAAAGGGCTATATAAGAAAAGATATAACCTCACTTCAGGACACCATGGCAGATGAGGGAAAAGAAGGCGGATATGTCCTGTGGGCTCATAGTTCATTTAAGGGTGATTCAGAACTTCAAACTAAAAAGTGTGGATTTCCGATTCTTTCGATGCCGCTTTGTACGAAGCTTTATATTCCGCACACGGCGCCGACAACTAATACAGTAATTCCACGTTCTGCTGCAGACCCGGAAAAGAGCATTAAGTTCATTGAGCTTTTAAACACGCAGAAGGGCAAAGAACTTTACAATATGCTGGTTTATGGACTTGAAGGCAAGCATTATAAAAAGGTGTCCGAAAACAAAATTGAGTGGCTTGAGCCTTCCTCGCCGGGTGCAAGCTCGGAAAACAACTATGGTTACGATGCATGGGCAATCGGTAACAGCTTTAATGCTTTTCAAACACAATACGACCTTCCGGGTTGGAATGATTACGTCTTACAAGATGTCAATGAAAAAGCGACGATTTCTCCGCTCATAGGTTTTTCGCTTGATGCTAATCCGATAAAACTTGAGATTTCACAGTATAATGCTGTAAAAAAAGAGTACGACTACCTTGAGTGGGGTGCAAATGATAACTACAGGGAGCTTCTGGAACAAAGAAACGAGAAGTTTAAAGCCTGCGGAACGGATAAGATTGTAGAGGAAGTAAGAAAGCAGATTGAAGATTGGAAGAAGAATCGATAAGCTTTCGTGTGAAACAAGGGGGATTTATTCGCTTATGAAGCTTCATTTTACGGGAGAAACAGAACATTTAGAGGATTGTATTTCGGCTTTATCCAATGAGCTTGGGTTTGCTCTCGCTTCGGACGGCACAGAGGTTTGCGTGAGCCGGGGAACGGAAGGCATAAAAGTGGGCATGGGAGAAAGCGGCGCATTTATTGAATATAAAGAGAAAATTCAATTTTGCAGAGCGATAGGACTTTTGGTTGAGGCTATCCGCGATGAAAAAAGCGAGTTTTCCATCGCGGAAGCTACACAATTTGAGTTTTCGGGAGTCATGGTGGATTGTTCGAGAAATGCTGTTATGAATATAACCACGATAAAAGATTTTATTCGCAAAATGGCGGTTATTGGACTCGGAAAGCTCATTTTGTATATGGAGGATATTTATACGGTTGAAGGATACCCGTACTTTGGCTATATGCGCGGCAGATACACCCCCGATGAGATAAAAGAATGCGATGAATACGCCGCCCTCTTTGGGGTTGAGCTTGTGCCGCATATCGAAACGCTTGCCCATATGGAGCGTACGATGCGTTGGGAATTTGCGCAGAGGGTATGTGATTACGGAGACGTTTTATTGGCGGACGATGAGGAAACATATAAGCTTATTGAGGCGATGATTCGTTCAATTTCCAAATGCTTTTCCTCAAAAAAGCTTCATTTAGGACTTGATGAGGCATTTGCTATGGGGAGGGGAAGATACTTAGATCTTCACGGCGCGGCTGACAGAACCGAGCTTTTCACCAAGCACACAAATCGTGTCATTGAAATTGCGGAAAAGTATGGTCTGGGCACGATGATGTACAGCGATATGTATGTGCGGCAGGGCTCCGAAAAGAAGGAACCGCATGATGAAGATACGGTGATTTCAAAGGAGCTTACGGATATGCTGTCCGAGAATACGCAGCTTGTTTATTGGGATTATATGGGTGAGGGAGTTGCGCACTACCGCAAGGTGCTAAATGCACATAAGGCAGTTGGACGATCTCCGTTTTATTGCGGCAGCGCGTGGAGCTTTTCGGGAAGCTGTCCCGATTATAAAAAGGCGTTTTCTTCATCTTCGGCGGGGCTTTTGGCAAGTAAGCAAACGGGCATAAAGGGAGTTTATGTATCTATTTGGCATGACGGCGGTTCAGAAACGGATTTATATTCTAACCTGTTCACGCTTCAGCTTTATGCAGAGCATACATACAGATTAAATCCAAGTGATGATGAGGTTAAAAAGAGGCTTTTTGCTTGTACGGGTATGGACGCAGAGTTATGTCTTGCTATTTTCGGAATTGACAATGTCGAAATTGAACCTGAAAGAAGAAATCTTGAACTTAATCTTTCATATTACGTATTGTGGCAGGATGTACTTTTAGGATTTGCAGACAAGAACCTTTCAAGAGTGGATTTAAAACCGCATTTTGATAAAGCATATCAAAGACTTAAAAGGCTTGGTGGGAGATGCGGAGAATATGCCGACCTTTGGGATCGTTATATAAAGCTTTGTCATGTAGCTGAGCTTAAATGGAATATTGGTATCAGGATGAAAAATTACTATGATGAGAAAAACAAAAAAGCGTTGTTGGATTTAGCAAAGGTTGACCTTCCCGAACTGTCAGCGAGAGTAAATGCACTGCGAAATTCGCACAGAAGCCTGTGGTATAAGCATAATAAGGCATTTGGATGGGAGATTTTGGACATCAGGTACGGTGGTGTAATGATGAGGATTGACACCGCAATATCAGAAATCACAGATTATTTGGATGGTAAGCTTGAGAAAATTGAGGAGCTTGAAGAAGAAAGAATGTATATGAACAGTCTCGATGGTAAGGAACCATGTAACGGTATGGATCTTCCGTGGGCAGGAATTTATTTTGATCTTGTTACGGCAGGCAGAATGAATTAACCCAGCGTGAAGATGGGGTGTTAAGATAGGGAGGAAAACATGAAGAGAGTATTTGTTTTACAAAGGATATTGGCTTTGATGGTTTGCGCGATACTGTGCGGAACACAGTGTGCTTTTGCTGATGAGTTTTCCTATGGGGGCTCCCAGATGCTTTATGTTTCAGCCGGTGCAGTTGGCGGCAACGGTACAATTGGTGCCCCTTTTGGGACATTGACAGAAGCACGGGATCGAATTCGTTTTCTGAAAAAAAGAGGCTTGTATCCGCGAAACGGCGTAACGGTAAATCTTCGCGCAGGAAAATACCTAATGAACGAAGCTTTAGAGCTTGGTTCAGAGGATTCGGGGACATCGGCAGGACCTGTTACATATCGTGCATATGGTAAGGAAAAGGTTGAGATGATAGGCGGAAGTTCAATTGCACTTTCGAATTTTTCGGGAGTTGTAAGTAATGCTGCATTGAATAGAATTCCTGATGCAGCACGAAGCAAGGTTAAATGTGTAAATCTTGCGGACTACGGTCTTTTAAACTACGGTCATTTGAATCCGTGGGGTTATCATAGTTTGACATATTATAATTACCACTTCGGTGACGACAGGTATAATAAGGTTGCAGATTGGATGGGATTTCAGGTAGGAGTAACTCCTCCTGCGCTTTACTTTGGTGGAGAAATGATGACACTTGCGCGTTATCCTAATGACCCTGAAATGAGCACTATTACCGAGGGAATTGCCCTCGGAACAGACATTTCCGTTTGGCGCTGGCCGACTATGCTTACTTATAATGACACGGGTCCGCTTATTGAGTGGGAAGATTGCGTAGGTCCGACAGTTAAAGGTGACGGTGATTTTAAGGCGCATATGCAGAATTGGTCAACAGCGGATGATTTATGGGCATATGGCTATTGGCAGTATAACTGGGCTGATTTAGGCGGTAAGGTTAAATCGCTGGATAAAGCGGCAGGGACACTTACGCTTCAGCATCCTGTATCCTTACCTGACAAGATTATGGTAGGAAACCGTTTTTATGTTTACAATCTCTTAGAGGAGTTGGATACTCCGGGTGAGTGGTATTTAGACAGAAATGACGGAATGCTGTATTTTTATCCGCCAAGCGGAGCCGCAGATAAGGTATCATTTTCAACGTTAGATGATTGTATGTTCAAGCTTGCCGGGGCATCAAATATTAAATTTAAAAATCTTAATTGTACATTGGGCAGGTCGGATTGCTTTAATTTAAGGGAGAGCAGGAATATAACGATAGAGCTTTGTGAAATTTCTATGTTTGGCAACATGGCTGTTAATATGGACAGCGGCGGCAGCAATCTTAAGTGTATCAGTAACCATATATCGAATGTAGGCAGTGGCATCTGGACAAGCGGCGGAGACGGTTCAAGACTTAGTTCTTCGGGAAATATCATTGAAAATAACTGGATTGAGCGCTTTTCTAAGAACGGACTTGCAATGTATGGCTGCGGCGATATTGCGAGATACAACAGAATAAACGGTTGTGACAATCAGCCGATAAGTGTCTCAGGGGCAAACAGTTTGTTTGAGTATAATGAAATATATGATGTTTTGTGCAAGCAGTCAGACCAGGGCGTAATATATAGCTATCAGAATGTGGCAAGCCCGGGAATTGAGATTATGAATAACTATTTTCACGATATTGCATCGGATGAGCAAAACGCGTCCCACGGAATTATGGGCGTATATGTAGACGGAATGGGATGCGGATACACAGTAAAGTCAAATGTTTTTGAGAATTTTAATGGGCGCGCTGTGTTTTTTAACGGCGGTTGGGGCAATAAGGCAGTCAATAATATCTTTATAAATTGTAAATATGCAGGCTCCGTTACAAGTATAGGTGCACCGGGCGGCGAGGGAAATTCATCAATAGACGCTATGGCAGAACAGAACAGAGCAATTATTGAAGGATTTCCGCAGGATAGTAAGTATAATTATCTTCGTGAATGGCTTGCTGATGAAAACCGTGCCATTCCAAAACAGAATTTAATTAAGGATAATGTGATGGTAAATACGCCTGACTTTATGTATCAGCCGTATAGTTCGCTCTCCGAGAGTGAGTATATGAGGTATAACGATATCAGGAGCTCAATGACCTATACAGGTGATCCCGGTTTTGTTAATATGTCAGGCGGCAACTATACATTAAGGGAGAAATCTGCAATTTACCAAACCGCACCTGATTTTGTTGCACCTGATTTTGAGAATAATGGACTATATACGAAAAAGCTTGCCGCAAAGCTTAAAAATACTCTTGTGATTAACGTAGGCTCAAATATGGCTCTAAGGAGTTTCCTCCCGGATTACATTGATAATGAAAGCCATAATATTGTCCCCGTTATCATTGATGACAGAACATATCTTCCCGCCTGTTATATCGCAAAGGCGATGGGAGGGAAGGCGAGTTTTGACGCGGCATCTGGTATTGCTACGATTGAAATGTCAGGCAAAAGGCTTTTTGTAAATCTCAGAACACAAACAATAGAGGATGAGGGGGACGGCGTTTTAAGTGATATGCAGCCAGTTATCACGGAGGACAGAACACTTCTTCCGATAAGGGCATTTGAGTTTTTAGGGAAAACGGTCACATGGTATGATCAGGGTATTGTTATATTAGGCGATGGAGAGTCGCCAATAGCGCAGAATGATGATAAGCTGCTTGGTGAGCTTTTTAGACGTTTATCATAATTTGTAAAAGAGAGATTAGAAATTCTGAGTAACCTCGAAAACTAAATACAGTAATTCACGAAAACGGAATTAAAAATGGCAGAAAATGCGATTTAATCCGAAAATAATAAAAATGGGCATAGCAAAGCAAACCTACAAAAGTAGATTTTTTAAAAAGTATATGAAGTTGGGATTTATGCTACTTGCGCAATATTAAATATTTTTATAAAATCAAACAATTTATCGGATTTAAGCTTTGCAAGCTGCGCATCAAGATGAATATTGAAGCCAGCAATTGTGGTAAAAAAAGAAATACGTTTTTTACCGCGGGTTCTTGAATTTTCAATGCCATAGTGATTCAAAATTCTGTTGTTAACCCGTTCGGCAGCAGTTCGCTCATTCATCTTAAGTTTCCAGCGTTCACTTCCTCTGGGGATTGCGGTAAAAAGCCTTAAATCCCAACTTGGTTGAACAGTTATCGCAAGCTTCACAAGGTTCTGCTTTGCCCAGTACACAAGGGCAGCGCCACTTTAAACGGCAGCGGTCTTTGCCGCAAAAACCATATGCAACCATTTTATATCCGCCGGGGCAAACAGGAACTCCGTTTTCATTAATTCCAAGGTGTGGCGGATATTTGAGTTTACCCTTGTTTTTAGTATTAAGAGCGATAACCGCATTGATATTACAGGCATTTAATAACTCATATGTAGGATAATTATCAGAAGCGCTGTCTGAAATAAAGGTATCAATCGTTAGATCCTGATACAAATCTCTGAATTCAGCCAGAGCTACCACAGCAGAAATGCTATCATGGCTTCGCATCCACAAGGCGTAGATAGAGTGGTAAATCTGTTTTTAGCTCCTTGTTGTATGTTGAAATAAAATAACCGGTATAGCCGTAAAACCATTGTTCTTTATGGCTATACCAGCCCCAAGTGGCATTGGGGTCGGAAAACTTGCGAGGGCAGTTGCAGTGGTAATCGCCGCTTTTGTTGCACTCGCAGGTTTTGACGCCAAACGACGATGCACCTGTTTTGATACAAGTGCCATCGCCTGAAATAGATTCTGTTTGGTTAACAAGCCCTAAATCTATGGATTGTTTTACGCAAACATCAGCAAAAATCTGTTGGAGGATACGCTCGGGACGATTGTTAAACCGTCTGCCGTCAAGAATTTTAGCGACCAATCTTTCAACGATTTTAGGATGCTTAGGCGGGAGTTTTTTGCCTTTCCCGGGAATCTTTTTGGTGGGTTTACGTTTCTTCTTTTTGAGACAGGGACGTTCATCTAATTTGATAATGCGATTGATAAAATCGTAATAAGAGGCAACGGCAGGGATATTGTTTGCTGTAAAACCGCAAATAGTACGCAAAACGAAATTGTTTTCAAGTTTGAAAATCCAATTATCAAGCGTATAGCCTAAATGGTTCATGAGGACAAAGGAACGAAAAATTTCCGGCTGAAAATTCGAGGGTCTGCCGGTGTGCGAGTAAAGCTGAGCAATTACATTTTTAAGTCCGTCAAGGTTTAGAATGTAAAGCTTAGAAATCTCGGTTTCGTACTCAAAAAGAGCCGAAGAGAAAATGCGAGCTATGCTTGACAGCTCACGCACGACGAATTTTTGGTAATCTGAATGGGAACGCCAAAAACCTAGCATGAAAAAAACACCTTTAATCAAGATACAGCTATAAAAAGTCTGTTCTCTGTGATTATTTGGGCGGTTCTCAAAAAGTCAAGTGTTTTTGAAAAATGTAAAGAAAATGTAACAAAAGAACGAAAATTCTGGGGGTAAATGAAAATGAGTGTGTTTTGGGAAACATTTGTATTTGAATGCTTACAGAGTTTTCGAGGGAATTCATTCTGCATAAGGAGGAAAAAATGAAAAAAGTATCTGTTTTACAAAAGTCGGTGGCTTTGGCGCTTTGCGTAATACTGTGCGGAACGCAGTGTGCGTTTGCCGGTGAATTTTCCTACGGCGGGTCATTGATGCTTTATGTTTCAGCCGGTGCTGTCGATGGCGATGGTACGATTGATGCTCCGCTTGGGACGTTAAAGGAAGCAAGGGATTATATCCGCGCTCTTAAAGCAAACGGACAGTATCCGGAAAAGGGCGTATCGGTAAATCTTCGTGAGGGAAAATATGTTGTAAACGAACCGCTTGAATTGAATGAGCAGGATTCAGGTACGGAGGAGGCACCGATAATATATCGCGCATACGGCAAGGAAAAGGTTGAACTGATAGGCGGAAGCTCCATTGCGCTTTCAAGCTTTGAGAATGTTACAAATGATACCGCATTAAAACGCATACCCAGTCAGGCACGAAGCAAGGTTAAATGTGTAAACCTTGAGGATTGCGGACTTTTAAACTATGGTCATCTGAATCCGTGGGGTTATCACAGTCTGATATATTATAATTATCATTTTGGCGATGACAGGTATAATAAGGTTGCAGATTGGATGGGTTTTCAGGTGGGTGTAACCTCTCCTACGCTCTATTTGAGCGGAGAAACGATGACGCTTGCGCGTTATCCCAACGACCCTGAAATGAGCGTTATTACTGAGGGGATTGACCTCGGCACAGATATTTCCGTTTGGCGCTGGCCGACTATGCTTACCGATAACGACCCCGGACCAACCATTAAGTGGGCGGATTGCGTAGGACCGACGGTTAAGGGTGACGGCGGTTTTAAAGAGCATATGCAAAACTGGTCAACGGCGGATGATTTATGGGCATATGGTTATTGGCAGTATAACTGGGCTGATTTAGGCGGAAAGGTTAAATCGCTGGATAAGGAGGCGGGTACGCTTACGCTTCAGCATCCTGTATCCTTGCCTGACAAGATTATGGTAGGAAACCGTTTTTATGTTTACAATCTCTTAGAGGAATTGGATGCTCCGGGTGAGTGGTATTTAGACAGAAATGACGGAATGTTGTATTTTTATCCGCCAAACGGAGCTACAGGTGATGTATCACTTTCAACGCTGGACGGTCCCATGTATAAAATTGCAGGTGCATCAAATATTAAATTTAAAAATCTTAATTGCACATTGGGCAGGTCGGATTGCTTTCAGTTAAGGAACAGCCGGGATATAACAATAGAGCTTTGCGAAATATCCTTGTTCGGTAATATGGCGGTGAATATGGACAGCGGCGGCAGCAATCTGAAATGTATCAGCAATCATATAACAAATGTCGGTAAGGGCATCTGGGTAAGCGGCGGTGGCGGTCCGGAGCGTGTTTCGGCGGGAAACGTAATCGAAAACAATTGGATTGAAAACTTTTCCGCAACCGGGCTTGCGGTGTATGGCTGCGGCGATATTGCCCGAAACAACCGCATAAACGGCTGTGACAACCAGCCGATTGGTGTTGTGGGGACTAACAGCCTGTTTGAGTACAACGAGGTGTATGATGTTCTTCGTATGCAGTCCGACCAGGGCATAATATACAGCTATCAGAATGTTGCAAATCCGGGAATTGAGATTAAGAACAACTATTTTCACGACATTGCATCGGATGAGAACAATGCATCTCACGGCATCATGGGCGTTTATGTAGACGGCATGGGCTGCGGTTGCACGGTAAAATCAAACATTTTTGAAAATTTTGGCGGGAAATCGGTGTTTTTCAACGGAGGCTGGAAGAATCAGGCGATCAATAATATTTTTATAAACTGTAAATACGCGGGCGCGGTTACAAGCATAGGAGCACCGGGCGGCGAGGGAAATTCGGCAATGGATACAATGGCGGAGAATAATAAAGGAGCTATTGAGAGCTTTCCGCAGGACGAAAAGTATGATTATCTTCGTGAGTGGCTTGCTGATTCGGAACGTGCCGTTCCTAAGCATAATTTGATTAAGGATAACGTTACAATAAATACACCGGACATAATGTATCAGCCCTACAGTGCACTACCGGAGGGCGACTATATGAAGCATAATGAAATAGGGAAATCAATGAACTATACAGATGACCCGGGCTTTGCGGATATGGCAAACGGCAACTACATATTAAGGGAGGATTCGGTGATATATGAAAAAGCGCCGGATTTTGTTGCGCCCGATTATAAAAACATGGGGCTTTATACGCCGTGGCTTATATACAAGCTGAAAAATACATTGTCTATTGCCATAGGCTCGAATATGGCATATAAGGGCTTTGTGCCAGAGTATATCGACAATGAAAATCATAACATTGTACCGATAATTATTGATGACAGAACATATCTTCCTGCGCGTTACATTGCAGATGCTATGGGTGGAAGCGCGGAGTATGATGAGGAAACGGAAGTTGCAACAATCGAAATGCCGGGAGGCAAGCTTTTTGCGAACCTAAGGGCGCAAACAATAGAGGTTGAAGGCGAAGGTGTATCCGAGGACTTAAAACCCACAGTTTTTGAGGATAGGACGCTTCTGCCTATAAGAGCATTTGAACTTTTGGGCAAGACGGTCACATGGTATGATAAAGGTGTTGTAATATTAAGCGACGGTGATGCCGTTATCGCACAGGATGAGGATAAACTGATTGACGAGCTGTTAAGGCGCTTGTCGTAATTTGGAGGTGTTATTTTGAGAAATAAACGTGTAAAAGCTTCTGTCCTATGTATCACGCTTATTTTTGCGCTCGCTCTGCCGCAGACGTTTTCCGTTTTGGCGGGCGATGCGGAAGAAAGCGTTGTATTTTATGAGAATTTCGATGGTAACGAGGTGAGCATTACAAATTTAAGCGATGCATCAGCGATCATTGCTTCGGAGGACAAAACGGCACCTGGAAATACGGCGCTTGAGCTTATCGGAGGTCGTGACAGAAAGTTTGATATTCCTGCAAGTTTTACTGCGGATGCTCCTACCGTATTTGAGGGAAAGTTTTTAAGAAAGTACGGTGCTAAGAAAACGAATTATTGGGATTTGCGGATTTACCTTCTTTGCGGCAGTGAGTCAACAATGCTTACAGCATTGGGTGCAGACGTATACGCCGGTGAAAACTGGGACGTATGGGGTTCACTTTCTGTTCCTGATATGACATGGATGGACTTCAAGCTTATAATTACGCGGATAAACACCGCGCCGCTTACGGTCAGCGCGGAATTGTTCGTTGACGGAGTTTCATTCGGCACAATCAGTCAGGAGATTAAGGGAGATAACAGCAAATTCAGTGGGATTCATATTGAAGATGTAAACGGTGCATCGGGCGGCAGTATTTTCCTTGATGATTTGCTTCTGTACGAGCCGACCGGAACCCCAGTTGACGTAATAGAGCGTATTAAAGGCGGAGAAACAGTTTCTCAGGCTGAGCTTGAAAAAGCTCTCGCACTTTGCGGGGAGTACGCGGACAGTACACTCATGCAGCAGAATATCAGTATGATTTTAGATTACGCAAATAATAATGGTTACCATTACGCAAATACCATAACATCATCAACTCTTTCGGACGGTGATGTGATCTATGCAGATGATTTTAATAAGGCAGAGTTTGATTTTTCCCTTAATCTTTTGCCTAAAAAGTCAAATGTGATAGCAACAATTTCCGATGGAGTAAACGACATAAGTACCAAAGCAGCAATAAAGGGGAATAAGCTTACCGTAACACCTGACGAGCCGCTTTCGGTAGGTGTTGACTATACAATTGCGATAAGCGGTGTTTACGGTATTGACGGTGAAGTGGCAATTATGCCTGTATCATTCAGAACAAGCCTTGTGCCGAAGGTTAATATCAAAAAGGGCGGCAAATATATTGAAGGCACAGAGATTATATGGGATACCAAAGAGGGAGTAAATGTGACTGCAAGGCTTGAAAAGAGCGGCGGCACATCAATTGATATTATAAATTCCTTCAGGCTGGAGGGAGCTGGAAGTTATCGCTTATATTTAGTGGCTGAGCTTCAGAGTGGGAAAAGAGACGAAGAGACGATTGAATTCACTGTTTTGGGACAGCACGCACCTGTTGCAGAAAATGTTACGGTAACCGGGAATGCTGACTTGGGAAGCGTCCTTACTGCCTCATATAAATATAAAGACGAGGAAAAGGACGAAAAGGGCGTATGCTTCCACAGATGGCTTCACGCATCGTCCGCGAACGGCGAATATACAGAAATCAGCGGAGCCTGCGGTGAGGGCGACGGCTTTTTGACCTACACAGTCGGGCAAGACGATATTGACAGTTATATAAAATTTGAGGTAACGCCCGTTTCTACATCGTTTTATAGCAATATCGGCACAAGCGTCAGATCAAAGGCAATGGTGGCACCCTTTAGACCTGTTGCGTCAAATCTTAGATTTGACAGTAAGCCGGAGCCCGAAAAGACGATAAAGCTGCTTTTCGACTACCGGGATGAAAACTGCGACGCGGAAGGCGAACCCGTGTATCGCTGGTATTACTGCGACAGCGAGGGGGAGAACCGAACACAGATAACGGAGGCTACCGGAAAAGAATTTGTTCTGCCTACAGAGTCGGAGAGTGGGAAATACATTTGTGCTTCGGTCATTCCGGTAAGCAGCAAGGAGCCGTTTGAGGGAACGGAGGTTTTCAGCCGCAGCTTGGCGATGCCGGAGCGCCCGGTGGTATCCGACGTCACCATTAAGGGTACAGGCAAGACGGGCTCGATCGTTTCGGGGTATTATAAGTACTATGACAAAAACGGTGATGAGGAGAGCGCACACAGCAAGCTGGAATGGATTGATTCCTCCGGCAATGTTATTGGTCAGGGCGCAGCTTTCACATTGGCTGCCGGTATGGCGGGAATGGAAATAGCCTTCAGAGTGACTGCGGTAAGCAACTTTGAGCCTGCCGAAAGTCTGCCGGTCATGAGTGATTATATCACAATTTCAAGCGGTTCGTCCGGCGGAGGAGGAAGCGGCGGCGGAGGCAGCAGAAGCAGCTATGCGCTTTCGGGTTCAAACAGCGGCAGCATAAAGGCAGAAGTAAATGAGCCGGATAAACAGCCGGACGTCCCAAAAGCCAAGTGCTTTGAGGATATTGAAAATCATTGGGGAAAGAAATATATAGAAGCGCTTTATGAAGCAGGAATGATTAAAGGGGTCGATGAAAAGACCTTTGCGCCCGAGCGCACCATAACCCGCGCTGAGTTTCTGACGCTTCTGCTCCGCTCGCAGGGAAAGGCGGAAACAAGCTATACCGGCGTGTTTGAGGACGTGAAAGCCGAGGATTGGTTCAGCGGATATGTGCAAACGGCATACGATCTTGAGATCATATCAAAGAATGCAAGCTTCGGGCCAAATATAGCGATCAACCGCGAGCAGATGGCAAAGCTTCTTTCGTTCTTTATCAAGAAGGAGGAGACGTCCGAGCTTACCTTCAACGATTCCGACCAGATCTGCGTCAACATAAAGGAAGCCGCCGCAAAGGTGGTAGCGAGCGGGGTAATGCTTGGCGATGAACAGAATAATTTTAATCCTAAAGCAAATGCTACCCGTGCTGAGGCAGCTGCGGTTATTTACAGGCTGATATACGGTGAGGAGGTAAAAAATGGTTAAGAGAATATCTTTGTTAATGGCAGTCTTACTGGTTTTTACCTGTAACGTTTCCGCCGCGACGGACTGGTCGCAAAGCAAGATTTTAACAAGTATTATCGGAAATGATGATACTGAGAAAAGTACGGATAAATCCGATATTATTCAAAAGCTTTTGTTTCACCTTGATATTATTTCCGATCCTGCCTTTGTTGATATGAGCCAAAGGGCGACGCAGGAGGAGTTTATAGATGCCGTTGCGGTCATTGCCGGTATGGGACGAGGTGAAAACGCCAGGGCGGAGCTTGAGAAAAGCGGATATTTAAACCTTAAAAGGGGGAAAAACGTCACCTTTGATGAGGCGGTTTTTTCGGCGGTAAGCTTGATCAATATGGCGGAAGCGGCAAAAAGGGATGGTGGAACGGCAGCAGCCTTTTATACACTTGCGAAGCAAAACAGGCTTTTGCGTAATCTTGATTACAAAGGTGGCAGCGCCATTACTAAGGGGGAAATGACGCAGCTTTTCTACAATGTAATCAGCGTTCCGGTTCAAAGAATTTCAACCGTTTCTACGGTGGCGGGAGAGATGATCCATTATACTCTTGACGACAAGCGGACAGCTCTGACAATCTTAGAGGATAGGTTTGACATAATTATGATAACGGGCGTGCTGACGGCGGCTAATCTCACAGGTATGTTCAGTCAGACAAATTTGGATGAAAAAACGGTAGAGATAGACAGAAAAAGGTACAGAACAAAGGATATAGATTGCGTGGATTATGTCGGAATGAATGTCGCCGCATTTGTTTCAACCGAGGATAGTAACAGCGGTGAAGAAATTCTCTTTTTAGAGCCGTATGAAAATGACATAGTAAGGTTCACAGCTGACGATATTGCCAGCGTGGAATTGAGCAGAATACGTCTTGAAAACAGCAGCGTCAGATACAGCGATGATACCGCGGTAATTGTAAACGGTATATATTATGCCGCTTGCTCCGAAGGTGTGGTTAATGACTTTATAAAGCCGGACGCAAATTTCACAGCCGTTGACAATGACAGGGACGGCACGGCGGATTGCATCTTAATCTGGCAGTATAAGCACTATGTTTCAAAATTTGATGTGGGTGAATCAGGCACGCTTGTGATTAAGTATGACGCAGTGATAGACGGCACAGCATCTTTGGGCTTGGACGATGATAATATTTGCGCCATGGTGGTTAAGGAAGGCAAAGTAGTACCTTATACAGCTATTGCCTCGGGGGACGCTCTTTCAATTGCGATAAGCCGGAATCTTCGCGGTAAGAAATTTATAAAAATCCTTGCGGATAATCTGATTGTTTCCGGCATGATTTCTCAACTTGAAGAAGACGGCACTGCAATCAGGGTTACAATCGGTGATAAATTCTACAGGCTGTCCGAACAGTACAGGGAGCTTTGTAACTTTGACGGAACCGGCATCTCACATGGTAACGACATCATAAAGCCGGGAGTAGGCGACAAATACCGATTTGCTGTGACATCAACAGGATATATTGCGGATATTTTGCAGGGAGTTTCAGGTCTTGTCTGGGGTTATCTTGTCGCGGTAAACTCGGCTGAGGGACTTTCAAAAACGGCACAGGCAAGAATCTTTACGGCGGAGGGGAAAATGCTGGATTTTGATTTGCCTGACAGGGTAATCTATCATGATGCAGAAAACATGGACGGTATTACAATCAACGGCAGAGAGGCTGCGGATAAAATAATATCGCGCGGCGGGATGGATCCGAGAGGGCTTGTGAAATACAGCTTAAAGGCAGAAAATACGATCGGTGAAATCTATATGACGTATGACAACCGCAATGGTGAGCCGGGTGCGGTGGATTATCCCGTAACCCTCGATTGCTCAGTTGTTGATAAAAAATTCTATAACAGCCGTTTTATCGGTGTGGGAAACTGGTTCTTGCTTAAGGACTCACCTCTTTTCATTGTTCCTTCGGTTGCCGACCGTGATAAAACAAGACTATATGCCGTGACAAATGCTTTGTCAAAATACTCCGGTCAGACGCCGTCCGTCACGATGGATTTGTATTCTGCCGACAGCTTCGGCGTTTCGCATGCAGGTCTTATTACCAGCGGAACAGGAGATGTCAACTTAAACGATGCATTTGTTTTTCGTATCGTTGATAAGGTTACCAATGCCATAGACGGTGACGGTAATTTTATAACAAGAGTGCATGTCTATAATGACTTTTCGGGTACAAGAAAATATGAGTACATAGATTTTGAGGATCCGGAAACAGAGGCGTACTCGGTAGGCAGCTGGATAACAGGTCTTAAGGTGAAGGATCTTCAGTTCGGAGACGCGATATATATTAATATAAATGATGACGGAAAGGGGAGTGATTTCAAGGTTTTCTTCCGCGCGTCAAATCCGGGTAATTTCCGAGTACAGGATTATTACGGAAACCCTTGTACGAACGCAACCGAGTATTTGGATTCCATCGGTTCATATTTTATATACGGTAAATTGATAGGCACTAAGGCAGACACTATCGGCAAGTATATAAAATATAACGCGGGAAGCAACGGAGTTGATAATATTATCGTCCAAATGACGCAGAACGATTCGCTTGGGACGAAATGTAATTATTATGAGCTTGATATGGCAAAGAAGGAAATTACGGAAATTACCATGGGAGATTTAAAGGAAGGCGATGTCTTTTTTGCCACACGAAGCTGGGGCGGCATTTACTGCGTGGCAGTCATTAAGTAATTATTTATTTTTAAATAATTAAATAAAAAATTTTAAGGAGGAATTTGTTGTGAGAAAAATGTTTTTAGGCAAAAGGTTTTTTGTTTTTGCTCTGGCGCTGAGCTTGCTTGTTTTGCAGGCTCCGACATTCACAGTGTCAGCGGCGTTTGCTCCGCTCGACTGTGATTTTGAAAATGCGTCAATGTTGAATGGTGTTCTCTATGAAGGCGAAGCTGGCACTGCTGTCTCAATCGACGAACCGACGACTGAGGTAACGGCAGACCCTCTTGACCCAACAAACAAGGTTTTGAAGATTCCGGGAAACGACAAGTCCAATGTGTGGTACTGGAACGAAACGGCCATAAGCGCGGATGAACCGTTTGTAATCTCTGCGAAGGTGCTTTATACCGGCACACCGGTCGACTATTACATGAATGTGGGTGGTACAGTCTACCCGGTTGTCGGCGGTTCTAATCTCTACGGAGTGAATTGGGCTCCTTATTATGGTGCCAGAGGTGATCTTGCCAGTTATGCAGGCACACAGTGGGGCGATTTGAAAATTTCAATTCGTCTTAAGGAGGAAGGCTCAAATGTAGCAAGCGTCACCTCTGAATTTTTCGGTGGCTGCCTGAGATATGATTGGGCTATGGGGCAAAATCGGTATTCCTATTGGGGGCTGCACTTTGGTACTACGAACGGTACTGTTTATCTGGATGATTTTAAGGTTTACAAGGGTGAGGAGGCACTGGATGAGCCGGCGGATACGGCAACAGAGATTGGCGTAATAGCTGAGGATAAATGTACTGAATATCAGGTAGGTCTTGGTACAAGAGATGGAGGCACAGGATGGTACAGCGCATGGACATCCAGCGCAAAGGTTGAAGATATCACAAATCTGGGCAAGGGAATTGAGTTTGGACGTTCTGCCAACAAAAGGGTATACAACAAGGCAATTAACCTTCGCACACCCGGTAAATACAGACTTAATTACACTGCATACGACAATACGAACGGAAATAACGATATTGACGACCGTGTAAGCTGGGGAAGCCCGAAGCTTTCCGCCGGTATTGTAAACGGTACGGGAACCCGCGGGGTGAGATACTTTGAGCTCAAAATCGGCGAGGACACATATGTTGACACTTCAAAACTCTTGTGGGATATTTATACCGTTTGTATGGAGGTTGAGATTATAAACGGCAGCGGCGCTGCAACCGTTCGCGCTAAGGCATGGAGCATAAATGAACAGTATCCGACCGATTGGACGTTTGAGAAGAACGTGAATTTAGCTTCTGTTCTTGGCGTAAGCGACCTTTACTATACCTCCTTTGAGGGCTATGATATGTTTGTAAACGGCATCAGAATAGCAAAAGTTCCGACTGAAGGCTTAATGTTCCATCAGAGCGCAGTGTCCTTTGAAAACAAGGACGGCGCCGCAATTACCTGTATAGATGATATCACAGACAGCCTTAAGGTAACGGCAAGCTATAATTATTTTGAGTATATGCCTACGGTGACATTTGTTCCGATACTTGCCATATATCAGGACGGCAGGCTTATTGGTACAGAATTAGGTGATTCCGCTCAGCTGAATTCGTGCAATGATGCAGATGTTACGTTTGGGTTTGACACGCTTCCCGCAGCGCTTGATTTAACTAAGCCGTATACGGTTAAATTTATGACATGGGATTTTAATGACGGTATTTATCCTTATTTTGAGACAGTGGAGCTTCCGCAGACACCACCTGTTACACTTTCGGGTTGTAAGTGGATTCCGGACGCACAGTAAGGATAAGATGAAAAACTTTTGAAGTACAGATATTAATAAATGACGGGAAACCGTCAGGTCAGAAAACGTTTGCAGTAACGTTATAGAGACAGAAAACGGGGGGAGCAGTATGCCCCCCGTTTCCATACAGACGGAGGGCTTATGACAAACAAAACAACATTGGGCGAAAGTCACAGAGCAAAATGGATTTATAATCCGAACGACACCGATGCGTCGCCGTATTTCAGACGTGAATTTTATGTGGAAAAGAGCATCAAAAACGCATCCGTTCAAATTTGCGGCGTTGGCTATTACGAGCTTAGGATTAACGGCGAAAAGCCTGACGACAGGATACTTACGCCTGCATACACCAAGTATGACAAAAGTGTGCTTTATGATACCTATGATGTAACGCACCTTTTGAAGAAGGGGAAAAATGTGATAGCTGTTCTTTTGGGAAACGGCTATTTTAATAATAATATTAAAGATGCCTTTGGATTTTGGTATGCTCCATGGAATAATATTGCCCGTTTTATTTGCACGCTGACAGCTGACGGAGAAGAAATTCTTGTCAGCAACAGCAAATTCAAGACATCAACGGGCGGAATTTATTATAACAGCTTGCGAGTGGGCGAATGCTTTGACGCAAGACTGGAGCCTTGGGGGTGGGATACGGTTGGGTTTTGCGACAGCGCTTGGGAGCCTGCCAAGGTGGGACAAACGCCGGGCGGCATTTTGAGGGATTCCGATAATCTTCCCGTCAGAATCATCAGAAAGCTAAAGCCTGTTGCGTCTTGGAAAACCGGGGAGGGTACAACCGTTTATGATTTCGGTGAAAATATAACCGGCTTTGTCTGCATGGCAGGCAAAGCGAAAAGAGGAGTCGAGGTTGTTTTTCACTACGGAGAAAGACTGAAGGACAAAAGAGTGGATCAAGAGGAGATTCGGATTTATGTGTATGAAGATGAATTTCAAAGCGACCATTACACCTTCGGCGGGAGCAGCGAGGAGAGCTGGCAGCCGAAATTTGTATATCACGGATTTCAGTATATTGAGCTTTTCGGCGGAGAGAATGCTGAAATTGATGTTTCGGCATGCGTAATACATTCCGATATAAAAAAAGCAGGCGAATTTTCCTGTTCCAGTCCGATTCTGTGCAAAATTCAGGACTGCGTAAACCGTTCTACCATTATGAATTTTGTTCATATGCCCATGGATTGTCCGCACAGAGAAAAGCTCGGCTGGACAGGAGACGCACAACTTTGCGCCGAACAGACGCTGCTTAATTATGATGCAAAGGATTTTTATCTCCTGTGGCTGAAAAATTATCCCGAAGCACAAAGACCGGGCGGTCAGATTCCGGCGGTTATCCCGACACCGATAGGCGGGCATTTTCTTGGGCACAGTGGTCCCGCATGGGATTGTGCACTGTTTGTGATTCCGTGGAATATCTATCTTTATACAGGAGATAAGAGAGCAATTGAGCTTTTATATGATACCTGCAAGAGGTATTTATATTATACCGACAGCATGGCGGAGAATTTTATTATTGATTTTGGTCACGGTGATTGGACAGCTCTTCAAACTATGTGCCCGTCCGAACTCACTTGTACGGCGTATTACTATGTAATGGCAGAACGCTTCTGCCGATTTGCAGCCATATTAGGGAAAAAAGACGATGAAAAAGAGGCGGCTGAACTCTGCAACAACATTAAACGAGCCTTTTGGAACAAATATATAGATTTTGAGACGGGTATTGTAGGTGATGACAGTCAATGCGCATATTCCTGCGTGATTTATCAGGGACTTTTGCCGGAGGAGCTTGCGGATAAAATTGCATATTATCTTGATAAGACAGTAGAGAAGCATAATTATCATATTGATGGCGGCATATTATGCGCCAAATATCTCCTTTGGAGTTTGTCTGAGATTGGAAGACATGACCTTGCGGTTCGCATTGCGGAAAATGAGGATTTTCCCGGGTGGGGGTATATGGTCAAAAACTCTACTACATTATGGGAAAACTGGGCGGGATCAAGTTCGCTGAATCATCAGATGTACGGCTCGATAAGCGAGTGGTTCTACCGCTCTGTATTAGGAATGAACCCATGTGTTACCAAACCGGGATTTGAGCACGTTTTGCTTACGCCGCATTTTGACGGTCTGGATTTTGCGGAGGGCTATCATGATACAGTATTCGGGCGGATAACAATTGATTGGACAAAAAGTGAGGCCGGTGTTGAGTACCGAGTGACATTGCCTGGGGGCGTTTCGGCTTGGGTGTCTGCGCCAAACGGATTCCGTGGAGACAGTACGCATTTGCAATCCGGAAGCCACACACTTTATTTTGAGCAAAAAACGGAGGGGTAATTTGTTTCAATTAATAGATAATTTCTCGTGTTTTGACGATAATAAGATACCGTATTCTTTGGAGATTGAAAGACACACAGAGGTTGAAAATATGCACTGTGCTGTTGAAAACGGTGAATTTCAGCTGAAATCAATCGGCAACAGATTTATTTTCAGAACGCCTGCGCTCAGCAGTTTTGTTTTTAAAATGAATATCGGTTTTACCTGCCTTTATGAGTTTAGTCCGACATTTTTCCTGCTGTTTGGTTATGACAAAAGGAAACGGCAGGGCAACGGCATACGATTTGAGCTTGATTTGACCGCAAAAACCCTTGTGGTTTCATATGTACTTATTGACAAGATGAAGGTAAACGAGCAGGACAGGTGCATTTTTCCGGACGTTTCCTTTACAGAGGGCAAACGGTACGCGCTGACGCTTAAGTTGCGGGAGGGAGTTCTTTCGGGAGATGTGACAGGAAACACATTTTCGTTTGAGGTGGGTGAAACAACAGGATATCTCGCCATTGAACGTAAAAATTTTATTGGTGTTATGTCCGTTGCAGGTATCTGCATAACAAGTGATGATGATATGATAAAAGAAGTGCTTGCCGGCAAAAGGACGGTTAACATTCCGCTTTTGAACGGAGGAGATATTCCGTACAGCGTTTCATGGGAAATTTATAAGGAAAATGAAATGTGCTATGCTGATGTTTCGCTTTTGGGCGGAACATCGGCAAGAAAAGAAAATAAAGATGACAGACCAGGGCAATATTTGGCAGAGGTTGACGTTTTGAAAAATCCTTACGTCATTTTCTCAGATGGTGTAAAATCCGAAAAAAAGCAAATCGGCTGCGGCGAATTGGTGATTACCGACCAGAATATTTTTTGGGATTGTCTTAATGAATATTGGAATTCGACCAAGCTTCCCATTAAGAAAAAAATTCCTGTTATACAGTCTATTGTCTGCAAGGATTTGACTGTTACATACGGCTATGAGGGATTTTGCGCGGATGGGTATAATATGCAGGCGGGTGCTGCTGAGTTTATCTATGACACGGCAGGTACGCTTATCTATGGCGGAGAGCCGTTGAACGGAAACGTGTATTCTTTGGTTTCGCCGATAGTCGAGGGCGTTAAAAAGCATATACCGGAAAAATGCTATAAAAGAGAGGACGTACTCAGGCACTTTGAGGGGAATCATTATTTCGGAGTTCATGATGACATTGAGTTGGAGCTTATCATGAAAACAAAGCTGAATGCCGGACAGATTTCTGTTAAAGCGGAAATAAGAGACGTTTACGGCAGAGAGATTGTTAAAACACTGAGACCTGATGTCAGCATAAAAGAATGGAAATTCGGATATAGCGAGCTTTTCGCAAAAATAACCTCGGCAGCAATGCCCGAAAAGCTGTACAGAGCGGTTTTTTATATAAGCTACGGCGGAAGACAGATTGATAAATATGAAAAGGTATTTGAGGTATTTGATGAAGAAACAAATATTTCACCCGCTGTCGCAAGCGGACTCCCGTATGTGCTTTCTATGCCTAACGAGCAAAAATGGTTGGAACGAAACGGCTTTGATGTATGGAATCCTATGCCGTCTTGTGATTCATGTCACTATATTTCGGTGATTACAGATACACCGATAGAAGCAAAAAGGCGCAGAGTATGGGAATTTATCAAACCCTTTAAGCGAGTATGGTTTTTATGGTTATCAGACCGCACTGCCAAGGTATGGCAGGCAGAAAAGCATATAGACGTTATCAAAAACTGCGATTATCTGTATTACCCAGCACCTATTGAGATATATCCGTTGCGGAATGACCTGCATTTACTGCAAACGTATAACTATCTTCCGGGGATTCAGAAGATGTTAAAGGAATTTTTAGATCTGCATCCGGAGTTTAAGGAAAAGCTGTCGTTTGATGTCTGTGTAAGTGATGAAGTAAAGAGCATGGGTATGCTTGCCGATGAAAACGAAAAGGGAATGTTCACATACGAAAATATAAAGGAGCTTTTTGACCTTTGTCATGCAGAGTGGATAGATTTTGCAACAAAACGTTTCAGAGAAAATATAAGGGAACAGAACAATTGGCTTCGTTCTATAAACCCAAAAATAAGAAGGTCAGCATACGGAATTTTCAATCAGTATTCCACCTGTACGCTTTCGTATCATACTGCCCGTGATTACGGCATGATACCGGATGAAAGCCTCATTGAAGATGTATATACAGGCTTTGCTGTATTTGAGGACTATCCCTATTCGTGTAATTATCCCACCTACCGTGGAGCTTTTGCCGTCATGACAATCCTGCTTCATGTACCGGAGCTTAGAATCTATCCGGAACAGTATTGCGGATCTTCATTGGGCGGCTGCATTGACGGCGCGGTAAAGTTTGCACATCCCCCGATGGGTGCGTACCCCTTAGAACCTTATCAGAATTCAACGCTTTCCTTTGAGTACGTGTATAACACACCATACCGTACTGAAGACGGGTATCGCTATTGGTCAACTTATGGCTTTCATCGCAGAAATTTTGATAACGAGATGTGGGATAAGTTGGTCCGGGATTGGCATTATGTTTTAGATTATAAACCTAAAATGCCGCTGAAAACTGTTGGTTTTGTGGCGGAATATACAGATAATGAGGATGAGCTGGATACTGAAATAAAAACGCTTCATAATACCTCAGCTCTTAATAACAGAAGTGAATCGGCGCACGGCTTTTTATATGAGTGCTGCCGCGAGGCGGGCTTAAACGCGGGATTTGCAATTAAATTTGAGACACTTAAGAATCTAACAGCTGATGAATGTGATATTTTGTTTTTGCCAACATTAGAAGGAATGTCAAATGATATATTGATGGAAATAAGAAGATTGCATCATGAGGGTGTTCGGCTTGCAGCAGTAAGCTCAGTGTGTGGTCTTGAGGATATTTTCAAGGTTAAGCCTGCGGTTTATAAAAAAGAAATATGCAGTATAACATATGGAGACGAGAGTGAGTACATTTATCCTAAAAAAGCAAATTTTTATTATAAGTCCGATGGCGCTGAGTGTGTTCTTTGGGCAGAGGGAAATGAAGCAATTTTAAAGACCGAAAGCACGATTTTATTTAATACGGCGACATATGAACTGGGCTATGAGTGCTTTGAGGGGACACCCGGAAAGGCAAGAAAAAATACAAGTATGCTATATAAAAGAGCGGTTATTGAGAGCCTTGGGAGCATGGCTCGTCCACTTGTAAGGGGTGAAGATGTCGCCATTACTCTTTTTGAAACAGAAAAAGGAGAAACGATGCTATTGGTAATGGATCACACGCCGTTTGATAACAGAACACATGGTGTACGTGAAGCGGTGGTAAGTCTTAATATGGCAGAAATAATAGCTGCTGAAAGTGACAGAGAACTGTCTGTCATTAAGAAACCGAGTGGCGGAGTGACAGAACTTAGATTCACAATTTTACCGAATGAGACCGTATTTATTAAACTTAAGAAGTGATGTATTGAGAATTGATACAAATGCTTCAGAGTGCATGGGACCGGTTGCCATGGTGTTAGCGGGTTTTGTTGTGGTCGGTTATGATTTCAAACGTTTGTTAATCAATAAAAAAGTATATGTGGCAACGTTTTTGCGTCTAATTGTGATCCCGGGGGTTATGGTTCTGCTGCTTCGTGCCGTTGGCACAAGCAAGGAAATCATGACACTTGCACTGATTGCGTTCGCAACGCCGCTGGGCTTAAACACGATTGTTTATCCAGCGGCCTACGGCGGGGATACCTTAACCGGCGCTTCCATGACAATGATTTCGCACACATTGTCGGTTATAACAATACCGTTAATGTACCTTATGCTGATTGCCTCATAGACAAAATATATTGAGAAAACCGATGATCATAAATTGTTAAATGCGAGATAATTAAATTCATACAAAACATAATGGGGGTTGGTATTTGTGAAAACATTACAGATAGGATGGGGGAGAAGCGGATATAACGCCGCCTGAGCCCGTTGCGCTTGCGGGTTAGTTTGCCGAGCGCGTTTCGGAATTTGTGGAAAAGCCCATTACCGCTACGGCTATGGCGATAGAGCGCGAAGGTGAGCAGGCGGTTTTGTGCAGTGTTGATTTAGTCAGCACGTCAAAGGCTTTGTGCGCCGCAGTGCGGGCAAAGGTCGAGGGGCGGTCGGACAGTCTTGATACCGAAAAGATTATTATAAGCGCAACTCATATTCATACAGGATCGGGCTATGCAGGCAGTGGAATTAACGCTTCGTCGAAATACAGCGGTAAAGCAAACTCCTTCCGCGCACTTTTGGAGGAAAACCTGCCTGCCGATAAGAAATATACGGAAAGCGCGAATGTCAGTGAAAACAAAGATATTATGGGAAACGACGAACTGCTTGAATTTTTGTCCGATAAAATTGCCGAAGCTGTTATAACGGCGTGGAACGGCAGAAAGAAAGCGACGTTTTCCAACGCGTTCGGTCGCGCGGCGGTAGGAATGTGCCGCAGAGCGGTATATTGGGGTAATACTAACACTGCTGTATTTACTGCGCTTACGACGAAAACTGGCAGCAAGAGCCGGAAATCGGGTAAGAGAATCAAATTTCGCTCTCTTTTTTTGCCCTTTTTCAAAAAGAAAGGTCAATATATATTATAGCCGGTCGCCGCCATTTCTCCTTTGATTAACAAAAATAATCAAAGGAGAAATGAAAATGAAAAAAGAATTTTATATAAAACTAAAAGACGGGACAATTGTTCCGGTTTCGGAAGAAATATACCGTGAATATAAGCGGCCTGAGTGGCGAGAGTCATATCGGAGGAGAACCTGTGCGGTTCGAGAAATCTCATATGAGTACATAGCGGAACAGGGGTGTGAGCTCAATGCAGTATCGGCACAGAAGCTGACAGAGGATACTGTCGTTGATAAAATAATGATTGAACTGCTTATGAATGCATTGGCTACCCTTACTGATGGAGAACGCAGAATCATTGACATCCTGTATTTTAAGGAAAAAACGGAACGGGAGACTGCTGCGATAACTAATATTTCGCAGCAGACTGTGCATTGGAAAAAATGTAAAATTCTATTGAAGCTTAAAAAGCTGTTGAATATGTAAAAATATTGGTCAAACCCTCTCATGCTTTCCTTGAAATTATGGGAGGTTTTTTTTTTGAAATTTTACTTTGTGAATATTTGGAGGTCAACCAATGACAAAAAAGGAACTATCAAATTTATATTATCTGAACGGGGAAATTGAAGAACAGCAGCGCAGGCTTGCGGAATTGGAAGCAGTGGCAACTTCCTGCACTGCGACTATTACGGGTCTTCCGAAAACAAACAATATTTCGGGCGTGCTGGCCGAGCATGCCGTTGAGATTGCTGATTTAAAAGCGTTAATAGATATTAATCTGAAAAAATGTTTTCATGAATTGAACCGACTGAACCGGTACATACAGTCAGTGGAGGATTGTCAGATGCGGATGATATTGTCGCTCAGATATATCAACAGATATAACTGGCGGCAGATAGCTTTCAGTATCGGCGGAGGGAATACAGAGGAAAGCGTCAGGCAAATGACCTATCGGTATATAAAGAAAAATTGCTAAAATTAAAAGTTGTCACAATTGTCACAACCACCTATGATATAATGTTATTATAAGAAAGCGAATAGTAGGTAAGCCTTGGCAGCAACCATGGCTTACCTCTTTTAGAGGAGTACGCATGCTGTAAAATTAAAAAAATGTGCAGGCCTCGGGGGTGTCCAGAGACGAAGTTTGATACCTACCATAGAACGCATAATATAACATCACAGGCCTATCGCACATCAATGCAACGGAAAATGGCACAGATTGGGTAAGTTGTACCTGCAGTCGTATCCGCTCTGTATTGAATGCCACAGGAACGGCAGGCTGGTAGAAAAACCAGAACCTGCCGACGTATGGATAAGGAAAATAGCCTCTGCTATTGGAGCAAAGGCTATTTTCCGAATAAATCACTATGCGTACCTGTTCTTGATAATGTCAGCACAAGATGATCTTCTTCAATAAGATAAACCAATAACCAATCAGGCTGAATATGACATTCACGGTGTCTTTTCCAATTGCCGGAAAGCTGATGGTCGTTGTACTCCGGCGGCAAAGGATTACCGCTTGCGAGTATACGAATAGCATTATCAAGCAATTCTATATTCAAGCCGCGCTTAATCGACAGCTTGTAATCTCGTTTGAACTGCCCTGTCCAGATGATGCTGCGGTTCATGATTTCAGCTCCTGAAGAGCTTTTTCTACATCAGTGTAGTGTTTAACGGACGCATCCTTACCAATCCGTTCTGCTTCAAGCATAGCGGAAACTGTTTCTGCGTTTGGAGTGTTAAGCGTTACACTGAACGGAATACTTCCTTCACGAATTGATTGGCGAAGAAAAATATTAAACGCAGTTGTCATGTTCAGACCAAGTTCTGAAAATAAACGGTCAGCTTGCTGTTTTAAATCACTGTCAACGCGAAAGCTGACATTGGATGTTTTGTTAGCCATAGATATTCACTCCTTCCTATTGGTTAATTAAATTATAGCACAATGTTATTGCATTGTCAAGTTGTTGAAGCGTAATTAGCGTTTGATTAGCAGTAAAACTACATTCGTTATATTATATGCAAAAATTTTAAAAATATTTATTTGTAACAAAAAAGATGTAACCTAGGGAGACTATCCGAAAACTCGGCGGATCCGACTTAAGTTTGCCGTTGAAAATCACAGATATTAACACACAACATTCTGCGGAAAAGCTAAAAAAAATAAGTTATAAAAATCTTAAAAAAGCTTGTATTCATGCGGGTTTTATGGTATAATTAAGATAAGGTGCGAGCTGCGAAACGTCACGTAAAGCGTGATGTTTCCACTTGGAGGCGGAAGAAATTCTGTTTTCATTTGTAAGCTGATAATATACAGTGGGAAAATCCCACCAGGTAATACCTAACCAGTAGCCTGTACCTAGTTCCTTGGAGCCGAAATGGTAACATTAGGTTTAAGCGTAGGGCGGGGAGCAAACGAGCCGAAACGAAAGTGAAGCTATTGAGCCACGAAATAATTATAGAGACGAAGAGGTCGATACTTTCTTATCGGTAGCAGACAACATTATACAAGTCGTAATGGTGAGCTTTGTATAACTCTTCCGGGGTCTGAGGGCTTGGCGAGTTTGATGATAAGTATATTATTGGAACAGCTGAGATCCTGTCATGTCTGGAAACAGTATGCGTAATCAAGTGAGGGAACGAGCAAGATGAGCAAATACGTGACAGGAAGTCCGACTAACTCGTATTACCGAAGAAGTTTGTGATAAACAAATGGAGGGAAGGGGTTAGCGTGTTGCAGGTTCGAGTTTATTACAGACATTACAGACAAGAGAGCTGAGATTAGTGTCAGTGTAATAGCTTGATATGAGCTTTATATTTAAAGTAATGCAACATGAAGAGCCGTATGCCTTAATAGGGCACGTACGGTTCTGTTGAGGGGTGTGGCTGGAAACAGCCACATCTACTTAAGGTGCGAGCTGCGAAACGTCACGCAAAGCGTGATGTTTCCACTTGGAGGCGGAAGAAATTCTGTTTTCATTTGTAAGCTGATAATATACAGTGGGAAAATCCCACCAGGTAATACCTAACCAGTAGCCTGTACCCAGTTCCTTGGAGCCGAAATGGTAACATTAGGTTTAAGCGTAGGGCGGGGAGCAAACGAGCCGAAACGAAAGTGAAGCTATTGAGCCACGAAATTATTATAGAGACGAAGAGGTCGATACTTTCTTAGCGGTAGCAGACAACATTATACAAGTCGTAATGGTGAGATTTGTATAACTCTTCCGGGGTCCGAGGGCTTGGCGAGTTTGATGATAAGTATATTATTGGAACAGCTGAGATCCTGTCATGTCTGGAAACAGTATGCGTAATCAAGTGAGGGAACGAGCAAGATGAGCAAATGCGTGACAGGAAGTCCGACTAACTCGTATTACCGAAGAAGTTTGTGATAAACAAATGGAGGGAAGGGGTTAGCGTGTTGCAGGTTCGAGTTTATTGCAGACATTACAGACAAGAGAGCTGAGATTAGTGTCAGTGTAATAGCTTGAAATGAGCTTTATATTTAAGGTAATGCAACATGAAGAGCCGTATGCCTTAATAGGGCACGTACGGTTCTGTTGAGGGGTGTGGCTGGAAACAGCCACATCTACTTAAGAAATAAAAGCATGAGGCGGTGTGGTTTATGGGGTATATACAGGGTGAAGACAGAAACCAGTTGGTGTTGTTTCCAGAGAGCCTGGACGACTATATAACGGATGAAAATCCTGTTCGTGTGATAGACGCATTTGTTAATAATCTTGATTTGGTCAGCTTAGGCGTTACGAAATCAATCCCGACAAAAGAAGGCCGTCCGCCATATTCCCCGGCAGACCTGCTGAAACTGTATATCTATGGATATTTTAACAAAACGCGTTCATCAAGACGGCTGAAGATGGAATGCGGAAGGAATCTTGAACTTATGTGGCTGATGCGTAAGCTGATTCCTGATTTTAGAACCATTGCGGATTTTCGCAAAGATAATGCTAAGCCTTTAAAACAGGTATTCAGGCAATTTACCAAGCTTTGTCTTGAACTTGATTTATTCGGGAAAGAATTGTTATCCATCGACGGGAGTAAATTCAGAGCGGTAAATGCAAAGAAAAACAATTTCACGGTTGAAAAGCTACGAGAACGGATTGAGCATATTCAGCAGAATATCAATAAATTTCTGAAAGAGATGGATGAAAACGATACAGCTGAAAAAGAGATCAAACAGGATTATACTAAGGAAGAATTGAAAGATAAAATCAAGGAACTAACCGAACGTCAGCAGCTTTACAATAGCTATATGGCTGATATGAAAGCAACCGGTAATACCCAAAAATCCTTGACCGATCCCGAGTCAAGGCTGATGATGAATAACGGGAAATTGGACGTATGCTTTAATGTCCAGACGGCCGTCGACAGCAAAAATCATCTGATAGCGGATTTTAATGTAACGAACGATTGCTGCGATTACGGCCTGCTTACCGATGTGGCAGTAAACGCAAAGGAAGAATTGGAAGTGGATGGAAAGATTGCCGTGGTTGCTCATAAGGGTTACAGAAAAAATGACGATGTTCTGGAATGTCTGATGAAAGGTATTATGCCAAATCTTCCGCCGCAAGACGGTCAGGAGACTTATGAGTTTGACATAGCGTTTGAAGATGCGGAAATAACGGAGGAAATTAGGCTATCCGTAAAACCGGAGGATATAGAAAAATGTATTAGGGCGGGCGTTATGCCGGCAGTTTATGAGGGAAATCCGAACATAAGCATTACAAAAAAAGTAATTACGATGCAGAAAAGAATAAAACACCGGAAAAAAGTTCTGGTGGAGGAAAAATCACCAGTGGAAGTCGAGTATGAAAAAGAAGTCAGCCGGTTTGTTGTTCCTGAAGAAGGGTGTTTTATCCGGGATTTAGAGAGTGATACCGTTACCTGCCCAATGGGTGAAATATTGCGGCGCAAGTCATATAATAAAAACCGTGACAAAACAAGATATATGAATTATGCGGCATGCAGGGACTGTAATAATAAATGTACAAAGGCCGACAAAAAGACGGTGGATTTTAAGGGTAATCAAACAAAATTGGAATGCAAATTCTATGGAGAAAGGATTAACGTAATCAAAACCTTTAAAAAGGTGAAGAAATATATGCAAAAATATAAAACGGTTATCACGTATGAAATGGTCGAAGTGCCACGCAAAACGATTGTGGAGATTGTAATCAAGCCGGATTACGCTCAGCTTAAAAAGCGTACGTGCTTGTCGGAGCATCCGTTCGGCACGGTCAAGCACTATAACGATAGCCGATATCTTCTTACCAAAGGCAGTGAAAAAGCTGCCGGTGAGTTGTCGTTGTCATTTTTGGTTTATAACCTAAAACGGGCAGTAAAAGTAATCGGGGTACAGGGAATAATTAGTAAGATGCAGACGGTATAGGTGGCTATATCGTTTATTTTTTATAATGTCCGCAATAAAATTAAAAATAATTATCAAGACCGCCTCAAACACAGACGCGGTCTTTAAAAATGCCCGAAAAACTGCTTAAAATGCGGTTTTCGGACGGACTGGGGGCGGTCATTATCTCTACGACTTTTGAATCAGAAGACCGCCGCCCCACAAAACACGGATTGTTGCAGACAAGGGGGGGAGGGGGTCACGTTGCTGGGGTAAAATCCCGAAATCCGCATGAATCCTTGCGATACGGGCATTTTTTTAATTTCGTGTACATTCTGAAGTAAAAACACCGGAATCCTCTGATTTCATGAGGGTTTGCGGTGCTTTTGTTTATGAAAAACAGAAAAAAGAAAATGATGAAAAAAACGCATTTTAAGGGCAAAAACCCTTAAAAGGGTGGTCAAAATAAGCCTGACGGACAATGAATGGAGAAGGGTGGTCAAAATGCCTTGAATGCAAGGAAAACACAGAGGATACGGGTTATTCGATGGCTTAAAAATGGTTACAAATCTATCGCTGAACACACCGAACATACTGAACACAACAGGACGCGGTGCGGTTCTGCTGCCGATACCATGAGCTGACTGGCAACGAGCCAAACAGATGTTCAAAGCTACGGCGCAAAGATTTATCGTCATGACAGCATTCCCGAAAGAAAACGGAAGCGCTGCAGCGAGCAATGCCGGTACGCATTCTGGAACTGTTTTCAGAGAATAGAAAAAATTTTTTAAAAATTTTTAAAGTTGACGTTTTTGTTACTTTTACCTGTGATATAATATAAACTGTGGAGGCGAAAGGATAATAAATTTATAAAAATTAGTGAAAAATGAAAACTTGCCGAAAATGCCGAAAGGAACGTGATATAATGGTAGTATGGAAAAGTGAATAGGGGAAGCTTTAAAAAAAATAAAAATTATTAAATGTGTCCACTAAAATCCATTGTAATCCACTATGCAAGTGTGATATATTTATAATCAGAGAAATTGAATAGACGGACAAAGGCTCTGTCACATAAAGTGTTTGGGCTTTTGTTTTGCCAATTTTGAAGAGGTGTATGATCAAATTTCCTGTGAACAGCGGCTGAAAATCAGTGTTTTAAACTCGGGTGTTTTGTTGATTTTCAGAGGAAAGGAAAAAAATTTTAAAGTTGTTCGTTTTGTTCGGTTTACTTATGATATAATGATATTATAAGAAAATCAGGTGCGAGCTGCGAAGCGGCACGCAAAGCGTGACGCTTCCACTTGGAGGCGGAAGAAATTCTGTTTTCATTTGTAAGCTGATAATATACAGTGGGAGAATCCCACCAGGTAATACCTAACCAGTAGCCTGTACCCAGTTCCTTGGAGCCGAAATGGTAACATTAGGTTTAAGCGTAGGGCGGG